>ERZ869907.165-NODE-165-length-31359-cov-6.543221_pt1 | contig 31359 bp, 40 predicted proteins | sample MGYA00579309_ERZ869907 | MGnify/ENA primary metagenome ERZ869907 (study PRJEB32216, sample SAMN09231814) | wastewater metagenome | place: USA: Maryland | collected 2016-07-30 | study: EMG produced TPA metagenomics assembly of the PRJNA472060 data set (Reclaimed... | reverse complement strand
GGGGCCAAAGTCTCGCCTTCCTTTCGCGTGTGACTAAATTTCAGAATTAAGCCCTTGCCATGAATCCGCTTAGGTTCGATTCGATCAAGGCTGCCGCCGCCGCCACCGGCATTCCAAGCACGGTCTTAAAATCAGCAAAAGCCAAGGGCTGCCAGGCTTTCGATCACGGACGTGTTGTTGTCGGGCCGGATCTGTTCCGTTTCATCTTCGACGCCGCGCCGGGAGAAATGACCTTTGAAGACGCGCGCCGAAGAAAAGAGATCGCCGAAGCAAAGATCGCCGAAGCCGAAGCGCGGGCGCTTGACGAATCATGGATCGAAATGGACGAAGTTCGCGAATGGCTCACCGCGCGCCTGCTTCCCGTGCGGCAAAGAATCATCAGCCTGCCTGCCGACGCTTGCGCGATCTGCAACCCGGCCGATCCGGAACTCGCGCGTGTCGCCCTTCAAGAATGGAGCGACGAGACCTTGAAGTTCGGGCGCGAAGAGAAGGCCAAGGCGTCCGAGAAGAAACACAAAAAGAAATGACCACCGATCAACGCAAGCGCGTCAGTGATCTCGCCGCTTCCATCTTTGAGGCCCGCTCCAAGATGACCGTCTCCGAGTGGTGTTGCGCGCATCTGCGCTTTGACGAGCCGAACAACCGTGGGCCGTTCAGCCTCCACGCGCGCGAATACATCCGCGAGCCGCTGGACACCTGGGCCGATCCGACGATCACCGACATGGTTCCGATCTTCGGCAGCCAGGCCGGCAAGACCGGGATCGTCATGGGCGGCATCGGATGGAGCATCGAAAACCTGCCGAGCCGGGTTGTGTGGGTGATGCCCACGCGCGACAGCGGATCGGCGTTCGCTCGCGAGCGATGGATCCCGATGCTGCTTGCCTCGGAATGTTTCCAAGGACTGATCCCGGAGGGCGCGGCGCGGCACAAGTTCGTGACGCGCGCGCAACACGTCGGCGCGGCCATCATCAGCATGACATGGAGCAATTCCCCGTCCGCGCTGTCCTCCACGCCCGCGCCCATCGTCGTTTTGGATGAAGTCGATAAGTTCAATAAAGGCACGCGCGGCGAGACCGACGCCGTGAACCTTGCCGAGCAGCGCACTAAAAAGTTCTCCATGCCCAAGCGGTTCAAATCCTCGACCCCGACCCTCTTCAGCGGTTTGGCGTGGCAGGAATTTTTGAAAACCGATCAACGACGGCGCTACCTGCCCTGCCCGCTGTGCGGCAAATACTTCGTCCTTGCGTGGTCGAAGAACTTCACCCTCCTCAAACTCACCGGCGACGAAGCCTTCATCGTTTGGGACAAGGAAGCAAAACGCGCCGACGGCACCTGGGATTTGGATCGCGTGGAACGAAGCACGCGCGCCGTCTGTCCGCACTGCGCCGGGCACATCCAGGACGGCAGCAAGACCGCGATGGATCGCGCTGGAGAATGGCGCGCCACCGCAACGGCGGCGAAAGGCTATCGTGGATGGCACCTGCCCAGCCTCTACGCCAGCGGCGTGCAGACCGCCTGGCCCAAGATGGCCGTAAAATTTTTGCAGGCGCAAAAGTCACTGCAAGGCGTCAAAGGCTTCATCAACGGAGACCTCGCCGAGCCATACCAGGCGCAGGACACGCTGGGCGAGCGCGTCGAAATCATCACCTCGAAACTCGAAGCCACCGCCGAATGGACCAAGCTCCTCACCGTGGACTGCCAGCAAAAAACGCCGCACTTCTGGCACGTCGTGCGCGCGTGGAACGGAAAGAAGTCCGAAGGCATATCAGGCGGGCCGCTCGACACCTGGGACGAAATCGAGACAGTCCAGCGCATGCACAACATACCCAACGTCTGCGTGGCTGTGGATGCCGGCTGGGGCGCTTATGATGAAGCCGAAGTTTACAAAAACTGCGCGCGCCGCAGCGAGATCGAGCCGCGCGCCAAGGAAGGGCGGCTGCCCTTCCTCGCCGGCTGGATGCCGACGAAGGGAATGCCCGGCCGGAAGACCTGGAAGGATCAAGAAAGCGGCCTCTACGTTCATTATTATCTGCGCCCCACCGATCCCTTCAGCGGCAGCAGCGACGCCGGGCAGGTTGAAATCAGCCTCCTTGAATTCAGCGCCGACTATTACAAAGACGTGCTGGAGCAGATGCGCTTATCCCGCGACGGCTGGGAATGGAAAGTCAGCGCAGAATTATCGACCCCGATCTACTGGCAGCACCTGGACGCGGAGGTCAAAGCCGCGCAACAAAACAAAAACGGCTTCGTCAAATGGGCGTGGGTGAAACGCTCCAAGCACTGGCCCGACCACCTGCGCGATTGCGAAGTGCTTCAGATCGCGCACGCAAACTTTCTGCAAATATGCCGATACGAGTGAAGCACCGCCTCAGCCCCCGCCAGCTTCAAGTCATCCGCCTGCTTGCCCTTGGGCTGGCCGGCAAGGAAGTGGCGGCGCGGCTGGGCATCAGCGTGCGCACCGTGGAGGCCTACGCCGCCGCGGCGCGCCGCAAGCACCGCGCGCCGAACCTGGCCGGACTCATCTTCATTTTGCGCCGGCTGCTCTAGCGTAAAAACCCCATCTCCCCATCGCCCGCCTGTTGGACATACGATGTCCAACAATGATCGAGACCTCGATCCTCAAGCTCTGGCTTTTCCGAATCTACGGGCAGGTGCCCGCGACGTATGCGACGCTCGTGCTGTCCCTCTCCGCCGCCGCGAACGCCTCGATCGATGCCGTCAAGGGCGGCACGCTCTCCAACGTCTCCGGTAACGGACATTCCTTGGCCTGGGTGACCGGAGGATCTTCCCCGGATGCGTCTGATTTTGCGGAAGGCATCAGCCGGCTGCTTGACCTCTACGATTCCGCCCGCGCCGATCTCGTAACCTCTGGGGTTAACTCCCCGACCGACGCGCAGATTTACGCCGAGATGAAAGACCGGCTCGTGCCCGTGCGCGAGATCACCAAGGACTTCAGCCTGGCCGGGAGGTTCGCATGAACATCATCGCCCGCGCCCGCGCCTGGCTCGCCTCCATCTTCGCCCGCTACGAGCTAAACACCTGGTCGCCCGACCGGACGCGGATCCGTGGACACAACGAGAGCGCGACTCGCGACATGGATTTCTTTTCGCGCGATGAAGCCATGCGCCGCGCGCGGAACTTCGAGCAAAACAACGCCCTCGTGCAAGGGATGCTCTCCGTGGAAGAGACCTACACCGTCGGCCGTGGGCTGTGCGTCTCCCCCAACACCACCGATCCCAAGTTCAATGCCCTGGCCAAGGGTGAGTTTGAAAAGTGGGCGGCCGACTGCGAAGTCTCCACGCGCCAAAGCCTGTACGAATCACAATCCATCTGGTCCCGCCGCCGCTACATAGACGGCGACATCTTCGTTCTGAAAATCAGCCCGCCCCTGGCCGGTGAAAACGGCGTGCGGCAGCCCCCCAAAATCCAGACCATCGAAGCCCACCTGGTTCGCACCCCGCCCGATCAAGGGCGCAACCCCCTCGTGCAGGACGGGGCGCGGGTGGACCCCTTCGGCCGGCCCGCCGAATGGTTCATCGGACAGGACGGCGCGAACGGGAAGATCGAATTTGGCCCGCCGAAGCCAGCGACCACCGTCATCCAAATCCTCGCCCGCGAACGCGCCGGCCAGGTGCGCGGCATGTCCGACCTGGTGACCAGCCTGAATGAGATTCACGATCTCGCCGACCTCCACCTGTTCGAGATGCGCAACGCCAAGAACAACGCCGACGTGGCGAACGTCGTCATCAATCAGACAGGGGAGGCACCAAGCGTGCCGAGCCTCATCCGCCAGCGCATCGCCACCAGCGAGACGCTAAACACCGGGAGCGTGGTGAGCGGGACGAAAGACGAGCATGTTCAGATCGGCACCGGAGGAAAGACCGCATACCTAAAGTCTGGTTCTGATTTCAAGCAGTTCCGTTCGGAAAATCCGTCTGCCGCCACGCGCGAATTCTGGCGGATGAAAACCGAACTCGCCTGCATTGGTGGCGACATCCCGTACGTCCTCGTCTTCCCAAACTCGATGCAAGGCACCGTCGTGCGCGGCACCTACGACACCGCCGCCGCGAAATTCCGTGCGCGTTCCGATTTGATCGCCGCCGCCACGATGGAGATCTACCACTTCTGGCTCGAATGGGCCGTGCGCTCCATCCCGTCCCTGCGCACCAAACCCGCCGACTACAAAAGCGCCACCATCAGCGCCCCCCGCGCCCCGAACGTGGACGTGGGCCGCAACGCCAGCGCCGAACGCGAAGGACTCAACGCCGGCACCGAGTCTTGGGAAACCCTGCTCGCCCCGCGCGGCCTCGACTGGCGCGCCGTGCTCCGCGCCAAGGCCGAACAAGCCGCCTACATCCGCGCGCTCGCCAAGGAATTCGAGATCGAAGTCAGCGAAATCTCGCAAACCCAGCAAGACAAGCCCGAGCGCATCCCGACCGAGCCGCGCGATCCGATGCCCCACGAAGCCGCCACGGCCGACGCACCATGAAACACACCGTCAAATTTTACGCGGCATCGGCGGACAAGCCCGCCGAGATTCTGTTGCACGGGCCGGTTGGAAAAAGTTTTTGGTCGGATGAAGGCATCAGCGGCAAAGACTTCACCGACGCGCTGAATAAAATTCCCGCCGGCCAGAAAGTCACCGTCGGCGTGAACTCCCAAGGCGGAGCCGTTGGCGAAGGACTGGCCATCTACAACGCCATCGCCCGCCGGGCTGCAGACGTGACCGTTCGGATCGACGGCTACGCGATCTCCATCGCCTCCTTCATCCCGCTCGCCGCGAGCAAGGTGATCTCACCGAAGTCAAGCATCTGGATGATTCACAAAGCCTGGACCTTCGGCCAGGGCGACTCCGACGCGCTCCGCAAAGAGGCGGACGTCCTCGACACCCACGATTCCGTGATGGCCGCCGGCTACGCCAGGCGCACCGGAATGAGCGAGGCAAAAGCCCTGGCCATGATGGAAGAGGAGACATGGCTTTCCGGCGAAGAAGCCATCGCCATGAAACTGGCCGACGAAGAAGGCGCTGACGACAACGTGACGCTGGAGCCGCTGGACTTCGCCGCCGCCGGACTGCGCGCTGACCAAGCGCAACTCATCGCCGCCAAACTTTACGCCGCGCGGCTGTCGCCGACGGCATCCGCAACCAAACCACCCAAAAACATGACCCCCCCCAACCACCCGGCGGATGCCCAAGCCTCCGCCCCCGTCCTTCCGGCCAAGCCGGACGCCGCGCCCGCGCAGGTCGTAAATCTGGCCGAGTTCCAGGCGTTGCAAAATCGCGTCAAAGTTGCGGAAGGCATCGCCGCCGCCGAACGAACGGCGCGATTGACCGACGAGGTTTTGCGAATTGCCGCCGCGAACCCGGACATTGACCCGGCTAAGTGGACCCCGCGCGTCCTGGCCGATGAAACCATCCTCGCCGATCTCCGCGCGCTGCCGGTGCAGCAGACCGGCACCGAACCCGTGCGCGCGCGTGGCGTGATCAACGTCGGCAACCCGGCCATTGAAGCCTATCGCGCGATTGGTCCGACGCTGACCCTGGCGAACGGTGAAATTCCGAGCATGAGCCTTGCTGCCGCTCAAAAGCGCATCGAGCACCGCCAACAGCACGGCGCTGGCCTTGAGGCCGCGATCCGCAAGCACCTGCCCCAAGCCGCCAACACCATCTCATCTTCGCTCAAGCCCGACGTGCTGGCCGACGGCCTGATCGTCGTGGCGAACAACCGCCTGGCCGCCTGGCGCGCCTTCACCACGCAGTTCCAGCTTGATCCCATGCGCCCGATGGCCGTTGTGCAGATCAAAAAAGCAACTTCAGGTGCGACCTCTCAAACCAACCCGACCAACTGGGAGACCTCTGGTGATTCTGTGCTCGATCCCATCAGCATCACGCCCGGTCACAAGGTTCACGCCTTCCACGTCAGCCAGAGTGATCGGAACTATGGCTTCAAGCTCGAAAACATCGCCAAGGTCAACGCCAACGTTTTTGCGAACACCCTCAGCGACGTTTTGACCGCCGTTCTGACCACGGCCAACTTCGGCACCCCCATCGCGGTCGGTGTCGCCCCCACGTTCCAGTTCGACAACCTCAAGCCCGTCCTTGCGGCGGCCAAAAACTACGGCACAAAAATCCTTCTGCTCGACGGCGGACATCGCGCCTACCTGGCCCCGACCGACAAGCAAGGCTTCGAGTTCACCGGCAACGGATCGCAGGCGTTTGGCTTCGACGGAGGCTTGTATGAGCAGAACCGCTGGACGGGCGCGGCCACCAACGCGTGCGGCTTCTCCTGCGCGCCCGAAGCCGTCGGCATCGCCTCCGGCCCGCCGGAAAATCCGCAGTCGGGCAGCTTCGACAGCGTCTCCACGTTCACCATCGAAGACATCGGGATCACTGTCCTCATGACCATGTGGTACAACACCGCGACCCGCATCCAGTGGGCCAGCTACGAGCTGGTGGTCGGCGCTGCCGCCGGCGACACCACGGTGGGCGAAGTTCTCGTCACCTCCTAACCGGCCATGAGAACCGCACGCACCATCGGGATCAAGGAGGATGGCACCGAAGTCATCCTCCATCCCAAATCCACCTGCATCACCAAGCAGCTGGCCGAGTGGAACAAGATCGCGGCCGCCGGGATCCCGAAAGGCTACGCCGCCGTCGAATACCAGACCAGCGACGGCCCCGTTCGCACGCTGTCCAAAGCCACCCTGGTTTCCGTGAAGGAAGCCGAGGCCCGCGCCCACGACAAGCAGAAGAACGCCGAAGCATGGCACAAAAAGCAGGCCGACGAACGCGCCGCCCGGGAAAAAGCCGAGGCTGCCGAACGCCAGAAAAAGATCGACGCCTCCAACGCGGCCAAACTTGCGGCCCGCACCGCGCTCCTTAACCCCACCCCCACCATCACCAAGTAACATGAAAACCATCACCAAGCTCATCCTCATCCTCCTCACCCTGGCCGCGTCGCTGTTCGGCGTGCAAGCCCAGGGACTCGTCACTGCGGCCAGCGTCCCTGTTGTTTACAATTCAGTGACGAGCAACCTGACCGGCACTGCGGCCATTGTGATCGACTGTCGACGTCAGCAAAACATTGCCGTCGAGTGGACCGTGCTTACATCCGGATCAACCCTTAGCGGCATCCGGTTCACACCGAGCGTTGACGGTTCGACGCTGGCAACAACTCCGCATGACAATGGTTTTGTTATGGCCCGCGCCCCGGTGGCAAACACGCCTACGGTTGTCATTACAAACTGGAACGTGAAGGGATTCAATTACCTAATTGGTGATTATATCACCAATGGCAGCGCCGCGTTGATGACCAACACCGTTCGCTACTGGGTCAAGCCCAACGCCCCCTGATCCATGTCCGCCGCCTCCCTTCTGCTCGCCACTGGCTTTCAGGCCCTGCTTGGGGTCAGTGGCGAGCCGTTGACCCTCAAGCGCGCCGCTGGCCTCACGACCTCCGTCGTCGGCCTCGTCAACGAAACGGAGAAGGATGAAGGCGACCGGCGCGGCATCAGCGGGAGCACGGCGGTAATTGAAATATCGACGGACATAACAACGCCACCGGCCATCGGCGAGACGTTCGTGAACGCCGCCGGAGATTCCTACGCCATCACCACCACCCCCACCCGCGTTGCCGGCTACCGCTGGCAATGCGTCTGCCGCAAAGCGCGCGCCGCATGAATGCCGGAACCATCGAACACAACCTCGCCGAACTCAGCGCCCGGCTTGGGACGTATGCCCGGCTGCGCAAGATCACGGTGGTGGAGGCAGTGCGGCACCACTCGAGGAAATTCTCATGGTTCCTCGCTGACGAGTTGAAGAAGCAGGCCCCGGCCAAGGGCGCTGTTCGCAGTGCCGCCCTCGGCTGGCTGAAAGGGCGGAGCAAGGGCGTGTTCGTGCGCGAGTCCATCCGCTACGCCATCGCGAAGAAGTATAACGCGATCACCATCGCCGGAATTGGTCGCAAGAAAAAGGACGGCACTCGCCACGGGCGGTCGTGGATGAGAACCAAGAAGACCAAGTTCGGTCAGGAGTTTTTCGGCGAGAAGAAAGGCACGCAAGGGAAGAAGAAGCTGAACCTTCAAGCCCTGATGGCCAGGCGCGAACTCAACCTGCGCGAGAGCGGGCGCGGCTTCATGTCGCATTCAGCGAGGCTGCGCGGGATCCATTCGCTGTCCATTGGCGGCGCGGCAACCTGGCGCGGACGCATGGGCCAGCGCACCGCCACAGCGGAGCTGGTCGCCTCCGGCGACGAGGCGTCCATGCAGATCGTCCTGGGCGGCAGCAAATCGAAATTCGGCGACGCGCTCCAGAAGCCCGCCGGTCAGGCAGCGATCAACCGCGCCTTGCGCGCGACGATTGCGAACCTGGAAATCTACCTTGCGCGCAAGGAGTCAGAAGCGGCGGCGCGAATGGAAAACTAATGGATCAACTCATCAAAAAAGTGATAGAACTCGAAAGCAGAATGTCCGCGCTGCGGCAGAAAGTAGACTCCGAAGAGCGGGCGCGCACCGAGTGGCGGGATGAAGTCAAGGCGCTCCTCTCCACCATCGACGCGCGGATCCGCATGGTCGAAAAAATCGTCTGGACCGGCGTGGGCATCCTCGCCGTGCTCCAACTGTTCGCAAAAAAGATTATATGAAAAGCTGGAAGACAACCCTGGGCGGCGCGCTGGTCATGCTGGGCGCGGCCATCGGCCAAATCTACCCGGAACACGCGCGGGAAGGCGCCTTGCTTGCCGCGTTGGGCACCGCCTTCGGTCTGGTGTTTGCGCGGGATAACAACGTGACCAGCGAGCAGGCCAACGCGAAGCCGGTGCCCGACAAGAACGACCTGTGACCTCCTTCCTGCGCACCATTCAGGCGCTCGCGCGCGACTACCTCAAGACCGACGAGGACTTCCGCCGCCTCGCGATCCTGACCGACGACACGCTGGACCTTGCCACCGCCGCCGAGACCGCGCTCTTCCAAGACCTCACCGCCGCCAACCTCATCAACCCGGCGCAGACCGACATCCTCGAAAAGCGCGGCGCGGTCATCATCATCCAGTCCCTCGGCGGACGCACCCCCGATGAGAACCTGCAGGGCGCGCACTTCCTGCCGGCGAACATCGTTTTCTCCGTGATCGAAAACCCGGAGATGAACCGGGCCGATGGTGGCTTCGGAGAGGCCGGCCTCGACATCGCCGAGACGCTGCTCGACGTGATGATTAAGTTTCAAAGCGCCGAAGAGCCGGGCGCGCACTTCCACCCCGCCGAACGCGGCATCGAACGATCCGAAGACGTGGAGAACGGCCTCATCATCTGGGATGTCTTCCTGCGCGTAAACGGAGGCAGCGAAGACACGCAAGCCTTCGTCGCCACCCCCGTCATCACCGAGTCTGACACGCTGGAAGCCACCATCACCTGCGCCACCGGCGGAGCCGTCATCTACTACACCACCGACGAAAGCCGCCCGCTATACCAAGGGAACGGCTACGCCAACAACAACGGCACGCTTTACACCGGCCCGATCACGCTGCCCGGCGAAACCGTCGTAAAAGCCCGCGCCTTCGCCTCCAGCCTGCGCGGCAGCCTCATCGCCAGCCGAGACTTTCAAGTTTAACCCGTTAAAAAAATATGCCCGCCCGTAGCTCCATCATCACCGGCCCCGCCCGCCTTGTCATGTCCGCTGCGTCCCTGCACACCAAAGGCGATCTCAACGTGGACATCATCGAAGAAACGATCCCCATCGAAACCGCGCCCTATGGCCGGATCGACGAGCGCGCCGTCGATGCGATGATCAAAATCAGCGGCACCCCCGACGGCCGGTGGAGCAGCGCGATCCGTGGCATCCTCTTCCCTTACCTTAACCCCACCATCGGCGCGGACATCTTCACCGCCTCCGACGTGCCGCTCGCCATCCACGATCAAAACGCGCACCTCCACACCGTCGTGGCGGCCGCGCTTACGAAAATGCCGAGCCTCACGCTCACCCCCCGCGAAACCATGCTGGGCGATTTTGAGTTCACCGGGATCCGGGGCACCGGCAAGGATTGGGACGATGCCGACGGGCTGTACACCGTGGCCACCAGCGGCGGCAGCCTCACCGACACCGCCTTCACCGTGGCGGCGATCAAAACGCAGGTTTACAGCGGCGTCTGGTCCGGCATCACCGGCTTTTCCTCCGCCTTCTACACCGTGGAAGGATGGACCGTGGACTTCGATTTGCAGACCACGCCGATCCAGGTCGATGAAATCGGCACGATCAAGCAAGTCCTCAGCAGCGTCTCCGTGATGGCCCGGTGTCGGCCGCTCGGCGTCAGTTGGGCGAATATCGAGGCCGCGCTCAAAATCCAGGGCACCGGCGGCGCCCGCGGCCGCTCACTCCAGGCGGCCGGGGCCGACCTCACCATCACCGGGGCGGACGCCTCCACCATCATCGTGCTCAAAAGCCCGAACCTCAAAAGCGCCGGCTACAAATTCGGCAACGCCATCGTGCGCGACGGCGAACTCGCCTGGGTGGGCACGCGCAGCTTCTCCAGCGGCGTGGCCGGAGCGATTGCCACGATGGCCGGCTGACCGTGGATGAAATACACGTTCAAATACACCCCCGTCGGCCAGTCCAACATCGTGAGCTTGGTCCTTTGCCCCGGCGACCGGAACGCGGCGCTGGCCGGGCCGAAGGTGTCACACAGCGGACAGATCGACATCATCGAACCCATTCACGGAGCCAGCGCCGTGACCACGCCGCGCGGCGTTGGCTTAAGCACCGAAAACATCCGCGCCTGCAAAGAATTTCCGACCAACTACCTGGCCGAACAATACGCGCGCGTCACCCTGGCGGCGCTGCGCGGCGCGCGCGGCACCCTGATCAAGGAGACCGGCGGCGGGCGGATGAACCTGATCAACGCCGTGTGCGTCGCCGCCGATCCTGAAGTGATCGGCATCCTGACGATCACCCGCTTCGTCTTCACCGGCAGCCTGTGGACCAACTGACATGAGCATCCATGCCAACATCCGCCGCATTAAAGTTGATCCGTCCAACGACTACAACTCGGCGGTGAACAAGATCACGGGTGACATCATCCGCATCCCGCGCGGGCGCGACACCGTGTTGCAGATCGGGTATTATGAGAACGACGTCTTCGTGCCGAACCCGTCGCACCTCGCCACCATTACAGCGGAGATTCGCCCCTACTCTGACCGTGGCGGAACCGCCCTTGTCGTCGCCACCACTTCGACCGTTGCCGCCGTTGCCGCAGAAGGGGCGTGGCTCAGTGACGAGGATCAACACTTCAGCCTGACGCTGGACGCGGCGCAGACGGCTTCGCTGGCGACGGCCAATGAGACTGATTATTGGCTCGTGATCACCGCTCTGACCACCGGCGGAAAGCCCGTCACTCTTGCGAGTGCGCGCTGCGTTGGTGTCAATGACGGCGGCAACTACAGCGCCGTTCAGCCCGCCGCCGCCGATCCCACCTACGTCACCGCTGCGCAATTCTACTCCGCGCTCGCCGCCGTCAACTCCGGGGAATTCACCCGCAACGGCTGGCGCGTCCGGCTGGACGTGGACGAGAACGGACAAGTCACCTTCAACGCGACCCCGGCCTGATATGAACCGCCTCCTGCTCACCCTCCTGCTCCTGCTCGCCGCCCTGCCCGCCCGCGCGCAGACCACCAACGTGGTTGCGCTCGTCACCTTCACCAACGTCGTGCGGGGCGTCACCAACGGCGACACCATCACCATCAACGGAGACGTGCGCCGCTACACCAACGGCGCGATCGCCGGCACCGCCTATATCCTGAGCACGAATATCGTGGGCCATGCCGCGACCAACACCTGGCTGCGGCTCGCCGTTTACACCCCGTCCTTCGTGGACCGCATCTTCACCACGAACACCAACAGCCTCGTCATTCAAGGCAAGCTCCTCTCCAGCCTGACCGTCAGCTTAAGCAGCGGCATCGGCACCGTCGCCTACAGCACGCAGACCTGGAGCACCGTCTATCCCATCGTCGGCCCGAACGGAGGCGTCCCCACCGAAGCCGGCCGCACCAACAACGCCAGCCAGTTGATCGCGCTGCTGAACGACAACCGCCCTACCAACGTCGTGGCCAACGGCAACCCGGCCCTCAGCAACCTTTTCGATCTCACCAGCCAGCAGCGCGGCAGCAACAAGGTGTTCATCGCGTCCACCAACCAGAACGGCAGCCTGAGCAACAACGCCGTCACGCGCGCGCTTATCTCCAGCAACGCGCCCGGCGGCGGAATATGGGGCACCAGCAATGGACTTCCACAATTCCAAATCTTCGCCGACGTGCAGGGTCGGATCGTGCTCGTGGATACCAATGGCAACGCCGTGAACTGGACAAATGCCTATTCCACAGCGCAGCTGCTCAACGTCCAGACCGCGCTTGGACTCTTCCCGGATCAATCCAAGCTCATCCGATCCTCCAACTACTGGACAACGCAAAATCACTGGGCCTTCACCGGTCAAAGCTTCCCGTTTGGCTTCGACGCGACCAACCCGGTCCTGCGCGGCGGCATATCTGGGGGCATGATTCTCTCCAACTACTACATTCATTTTTACGGCCAAGTGACCAACGGCCAGTCTTGGCTTCGCATCGGCACCGTCAGCAGCAATCTTGCTTCCCGGCTCACCGTAACGGCCAACGGCGGATTGCCCGCGCTCATTGATGACGACACGCTCACGGCCTACGATCCCGAAGGCGGACTTTTCGGCGGTCACGCATTGGAGGAATCCCAGCTTGTCAATCTGCTGACCCTTGTCCGCGCCAGCGGCGTGCTGTCAACGAACTGGAACCGGAACATAAACCCGACCAACCTTTGGCAGATCCCGAACACTTGGAGCAACGCGCAAAACGTTTTCTTGCTCGCCCCATATTTTCCGGCGGGCTTCAACGCCACCGGCGCGGTCAGCCATGCCCAAACCTCGCGCGACTTCACCGCCACTGGCACCAACACATTCGGCGGCGATATGAGCTTTCCCCGCTTCGACATCTCCACCGTGGCCGCCGGCCATAACGTGATCGACGTAAAGACCAATGTTTACATCCGCCTTACCGGATCGCCCGGCAGCGACTGGACTTTGGGCGGCATCACCAGCGGATCGATCCGCGACGGCAAACTTATCATCATCGAGAACCGCACCGGCTACAGCGTCACGATTCAAAACGAGAGCGGCACCGCCCCCACCGCCGCGGAGCGCATCCTCACCCTCGCGAGCAGCGGCAACGTGACCAACGCTACACTCGTCGGCGATGGAACCATGATGTTCGTATACAACGGCGCCAGCGCCCGCTGGATTCTCCTCAAGCCGGACGTGGACGTGAGCGCCACCGCGACCAACGCCATCACCACCATCTCGACCAACGGCGTGCCCGTGAGCAGCGCCGCGACCGGCCTCGACTTCACCAACGCCACCGGCTACGTCGTCGGCGGCACCGTCTTCATCAATCCTGGCGTCTCCGCCGGCTCCGGCGAAGCCAACGTCAACGGCGAAATCTCCGTGACCAATGCCACCCGCCTCGGCCTCGTCTATGGCAAGGCCGGCGTCACGAACCTCCTGCGCTCGCTTTCCGGCGGCAACGGCATCGAGATCACGAACCAGGGGACGAACCTCGTGATTGCGGCGACAGCCACGGCCGGCGTGGAACTCACCGCCTCGAACGGCATCGCCATTGCCTATGTCAACGGCACCAACTTCATCAGCGTCAACGGGGACATCTCCGCCGGCACCAATCTGCCCGTCATCAAGACGATGACCAGCAGCGACATCGCCTTCACCTTCACGCGCAACGCCGATGGCACAACGAACGCCGCGATGGTGGTGACCGGAGGCTCGGCCACGAACGCGCAGCCGCCCGCCACAATCCTGACCAACCTCTCCAACCTTGCCACTCCGGGAGAAAACGCCACCTTGCGCTGGCAATACGGCGGGCCGGCCTGGAGCGAGGCGTCGCAGTTTTACGTCGCCGATTATTTCACCACCCAGTTCAGCTCTTACGGAGCGATTCAGTCCGGCGCGGGCGGAGCCACGGTCGGTTACGCCACCATGCCGAGCAGCTCGCGCGAAAACAGGAATGGGTTCGCACTTATGCGTGCTTACGGCACCAACGCCGTGGGCGGGACCCATTACGCGCGCCACATGTATCTGCCGTTTGCCGCATTCGGGCTCTTCAGCAACAACTACGGATTTGAGACCGAGCTGGTCTGCGAAAACGCGATCACCAACTCGCTGCTCCAAGTCGGACTGCTCACCTCCAACACCACCAGCAACCAGACCGCCGGCGGTGTCTTCTGGGAATACAATCCAGTCCACAGCGCAAACTGGATTGCGCGTTGCTACGGAAGCTCGTCCATCTCACAGACCACCACCGTCGCCGTTGCTCTCAACACCTGGGTCAAGCTCGGGTTTCGCTGCCAGGGCACGAACAGCGTTGTCTTCTACACCAACGCCGTGCCGTTCTGGACGAACAGCACGGCGGCCAACATGCCCACTGCTTCAACCTACATGGGGGCCATCCTCTCGAACTCAATTACCAACGCGCCCGGACACGGGACGTTCCATTCAGTCTTTTTGGACTATGTTAAGTCTTACTAGGATTCTGGCCCTTTGCCTTTTGGCGCTGCCAGCGTCCGGCGCTTGGCCGCTCCTTGCTGATGCGCAGTCGTGGACGGGTCGCTGCTACATCGAGATCGTCGGTGACTCCATTCCGGGCGGCGGCGGCGGCAGCGGCCCCGGAGCAACCTATTTCCCGCAGACAATCTCAAATGCCATCGTGACGGCATCCGGGGTTACTGGAATCAAGGTATTCAACCACGCGATTGGAGGCACGCGCTGGTATCAGTGGCAAGCGCAGGTCACGAACGCCTTTACGAACAGCCCCCGCTGGTTGTTTGCGCACTGGGGACGCAACGACCTCATCAATTTCCCGGAATGCTTCACCAACAGCTTGCAGGTTTATCCGTGCGCGTGGCCCTATCTGACCACGAACATGAACGCGCTGGCCGCAGCGTGCGCCGCCGCCAACGTCAAGCTCCTGCTCGGTGAAGTCCTGCCGGCCTACACAAACTTTGCGCCGGTGCCGCCGGGCAATGAGTTCTCCGCCTCGGGCATCCGCCTGCTGAATGCAGCGTATGAAAACTGGTGCGTGACGAACGTCCATTCCAGCATCACCAAGTTCGTCCGGCAGCACGACCAGTTTGCGGTGGTGAACCCCTACACCGCGGCGCTCGATTGGCTGAACCCCACCTACCATCAAAGCGTCTCCGACCAGGTTCATTTGAGCAACGCGGCGTATGACATGTGGGGACCGTATTTCGTGGCCTTCATGGGCCGGCATTACAGCGGTCTCCCCTATGGCATCGGAGGAGTGCCGGTCACCATCAGGACGAATCACTGACTCATGGCCGAAGTCAAAATCAAGATCGGGACCAAGTTCGATCCGGCCGGCACCAACCAGGCCCGGAAGGCCGGCGACGATCTCAAAAACACCTTCGACGGCGTCGCCGCCGACTTTCAAAAGAAACTGATCGGCAACGCTGCGCTCGCCACCGCCGCCTTCAAACTTTTGCACGGGGCCATGAACCTCGTGCGCCCATCGCTCGAAGGACTCAGCCACGCCGGCGGCCGCGTTGGCGAAGCCCTCCAGGCCATCGTCACCAAAAGCGGCGCGGTGCAGGGAGCCACCGCCGGCCTCCGCGTCGGCCTGGAGACCATCGCCGAACTGCTCGAAGCCCGCGTCGTGCCGGGCCTCTTCCAGATGGCCGGGCGCGTGGCCGAAGCCGGGCAAAAATTCGGCAGCGCCGCCGTGATGTCCGACCGCTTCAAGACCTCGCAAAAAAGCGCCGCCGACGCCGCCGCCGCCGTCAACGAAGCGCTGGGCGAGCAGATGGAGAAGATCGACGACCTCCAGAAACGCCAGGGCGAACAGGCCCGCCACGCGCTTGCCCTGCACAAAGCCCGCATCAACGCCGATCCCCGGCTCACCTCCGATCAAAAAATCGCCGCCCTCGCGCAGGCGGAGCGCGCCAACGCCCACCGCGAAGCCGCCTTGCAGCAGAAAGCCGCCAGCGAAAAGATCGCCGCCGCCGATGCCGCCCTCGCCGCGCAGGATCAAATCATCCGCGACGCCCAGCGCAGCATCCCCGACCGGGGCCGGCTCACCGCCGATGTCCGGCAGGCGCAGGCCGCCGCCGCCGCCGAAGAAGCGGCCCAGCGAAAAAACCGCGAAACCTTCGCCCTCGGTGAAGGACTGCGCGACACCCGCCGGAGCCGGTTCGGCCATGAATTCGATCTCGCCGCCCCCGGCCTCCATCGCGAACGACTGACCCCGGAAGAACAGCGCGTTTACGACTTCATCCAGAGCAGCGGCGGACTCGAAGCCGCCCGCGCCGCCCACGCGCGGGAAAAGCAAACGAGCCGCGCCGAATTGGAACGCGCCCGCGCCGCGCGTCAGAACGCCTTCGCCGTGCTGCCCGGCGGAGTCGCCACCCCCGAACAAGCCGAAGCCTACGCGCGCGAACGCGAAGGCCTCGCGCGCGACACCATCAGCCGCGCGCAGGCCGCGCAGGAAAAGATCGGAGGACAGCGCAGCCGCTTCAGCCAGGACTTCGCCGACGTGGGCCGCTCCTTTCGCACCACGCAACAGACCGACGCCATCGAAGACAACAACGCGCAGATCGAATCCCTGACCAAACTGAGCGACACGCTGAACAGCGAAAAGCAGAACGCCTGGGGCGAAGTCGTGGCGGCGCTGAAAGAAGGAAAGCAGCTGCAAGCGGCAGCGGCTCAGGAAACCTTGCGCGCCATCCGGGAATCGAACGCCGAAACCCAACGGCAGATCGCGCAGCTTCAAGCACGCGGCCCGCAATAAATGCCCGAACTCGAAACCAACTGGACCCTCACCAACGCCGCCGGCCAGACGCGGAAGCTTGGTTCCTGGGGAGCCGAGCAGGCCGTTCTCTCCGAAGGCCGCGACAGCTTCACCATGCACGTAGCCCAGGCGTTCGACGCGCCCGACTGGTTCGCGTACGACGAGCGCGTAATCGTCAAAGACCCGAACGGCATCATCCGCTTTCAAGGCCGCTGCAAGAAAGTGTCCGGCGCAGTGACGGCCCGGTCGGATCGCAAGGTCTATGAATTCCTCGGGCTATGGCGGGAACTGGAAGAACTGACCTACCATCGAAGCTGGATGATGAACGTGATCGCGGGAACCGTCGTCACGCCCTTTGAAGACTTCACCACCGAAGTCTATTTGAATTATGACCCCGTGACCAACCTGCTCACCACCGTTGGAGAGCAAATCCAAGCCGTCTTGGAATATGCCATCACGCGCGGGGTTCAAATGCAGGTTGGCGACTGCGATCTGCCGGTGCAGCCGCTCCCGTCCATAGGCCTGGACGTGCGCTGCGCCGACGTCATCCGCAACCAGATGGTGTGGGCACCAGACGCCCAGCCGCATATCGACTACACAACGACCCCGCCCACCTTCCACTTCTTCCGCCGCAGCGATCTTGAGACCGTGCTCATCAACGTCGCCAATCTGAACAACGCCGAAAACATCGCGCTGGGCAACGGCCCGTTCTGGACCGCCACCGAGTTTACTAAACTCGACACCGAAACCGTCTCCTGCGTGGACCTCCGCTATCGGTATAATAACACCGTGGACGGCCAGACTTATGTCACGCGGGATCGCGATGTCTATCCCGCCGACCGGGACGGCCGAATGCCCCGCGCTCTCAGCAAGACGATTGACCTTCAAGGCTCGCAAGAGACGCGCGTCAAAGCCCGGCTCGAAGTCGAAGCCATCCCGGCCACCGATCTCGGCCTCCTCCGCTCCTTCTTCCCCGAACTCGCGCGCGGGATTGACGCGGGCATCATCACCGTTTCCGACATCGCGATTGAGCGCACGCCCAAAGACCCGGCACTGACCGGCCTGCCCAATCGCATCGTGTCCGGCACGCCCGCCCCGTGGATGGACTTCGATCACACCAAAGAGACGTTCCGCGTCGTGCGCACCGTTGCCCGAAAAACCGCAGCGGCCGGCGTGCAGGTGGAAAAAGTCGTCGAAGTCGATCACCGCGAAATCGTGGCCTGCGACGCCCCCGTGGGCGACTACGTGAAATGGGTCACCAGCGAATTCACCGCGCGCGAACCGCGCCCCGTCGGCCTCGCGCAATACCTCTACGAAACGTTGAACGTGGCCGACTGGCAGGGCAGCGTCACCTTGCAAGGCGTTCAGAATTCATTCCTCGTCGGCACGCACCACCTGCTTTCGCTGTCCGGCACCGACAACCCTGAACACGCGACGATGAACGCCGTCGTGCAAGACGTGGTTCACACCATCACCGGCGGCGCGCACACCACGCAGATTATTTGCGCGCCCAAACAATCGCTTGGGCTGGACCGGATTCTCGAACTCCTCCGCGCCTGGCGCACGCCGAGACGCCTCGTCAACCCCGCCCTCATCACCGACGGCACCCCCGGCGCGGACGGCGACGCCGATGTGGAATTTGCCGCCGCCGCCCTGCTCGAAAACACCGTGCCCGGCACCAAGACCCGGACGCAGTTCAGCGTCAACGACGGCGACAAGCGGATTGATGCCAGCGCGACGGATGGGAAGTTAACCATAAAATCATCGGAAACCATCAAATCCGAGACGACACCGGGCCGCGTGGTTCACACGTCGGGCACAGCCATCATTGATGCGAACACCGCCGACGTGACCGGCACCGCGAAGTTCCGCGCAACGAATATATGCGTGCTCGTCGGCGGTGTTCAGACGACGTATAGCGTGAAAATAATGCGGACGGCGTATCCGGGAGAAACCTAATGGCCTGCGCCCCCTCAACCGTGCCAATGCTTGGATGCTGCGGAGAAGAGTGCATCGCCTACGCCGTTCTTGGTGACATCGTCATGTTCACGGGGTTTCTCGGAGCGGACCTGGTTCGCTACACGACCAAGACCGAAACCGGAACCATTCCCGGACTCGGCACCTGGTTCCGTAATCAACGCAGCCGTGGCTGGGGCAAGGGAGATGATTACCTCACGCCGCAAGTGGACGGCTCGCACCCGGCCCACAACGTCTTTGTCAACCCGCGAACATTTACCCTGCGCACCAACTCCCGGTATGTCGGGACGGCGGAATACCGGGTCAACGGCGGGCCGTTGGTCAGCGGACCCTACGAAGGAACACTGATCGGAGAGACCACCAACCGATCCATTTACAACGAGGTTCAGGCCAGCCTGGCCTTGGTCGCCGCACTGCGGCCCGGATCTCAAAAATACAACATCTATATCAAGACTGATGACGGAGTGCGCGCGCACGGCAGCTTTGACCAGCCCCGCGACGCCGGCTTTGGAGACATCACCGGACTGATTGCCTCCGGTCCGGGATCGCCCGTCGGTCATGGTCACCTGCAAATTGCCGGGTCCGGTAATTCTCTTTCCGCAAGCGCAACGCTGATCGTGATCGGGGCGTCCGGTCCGTACTGCCTCATGCAAACCGACAACTCGCGACGGGTGAAAGCCTGTGAACTCGGCATTGCCACCGGCAGCCTGGACATCAAGGTGCTTCAAACCAGTTTCGACAGTTGGCCCAACCTCGGCCAGGACAGGCCAGAATTCGCGGCCTACGTTTCCCCCACCGGCTGCACCTTCCCTAATCCCTACGTGGCAGGTGGACGGGAAGCGTGTTGCGATTCGCTGCCGTGATTCGATTCTCTGACGCATATCTCGACGCGCATTCATTGTCCCGCCCGGCCGGCTACCGCGCCGCCGTCCTCGCCATCGCCCAGCGCGACGGCGACCACTACACCCTCACCTCCGAGGCCATCGCCCAACTCCGCGCACAGTTCGACCTCCCATCCTCACCCTCTCACCCTCTCTCCCCTTCACCCCTTCACCATCCCCCGCCACTCCTGACCCGCCTCCACACCTTCCTTTCCGCGCTTCGCCAATGGAGGCGCAACGGCTACGCCCTCACCCCGCGCGCCCTGGCGATCCGGCGCGAGAGACAATGTCGGGCCTGTCCAAACTGGCAGCCGCCGGCCGGCATCGTCCCCGCCCGCTGCGCGATCTGCTCCTGCTTCACCGCCCTCAAGCTAAACCTACCCGCCTCCCGCTGCCCCGCCACCCCGCCGCGATGGTAGGCGGGCAAAAAAAAAGAGCCGCCCCGCCGCATACCGCAAAGCTCTGCGAGGGCAGCGGAAAATGATGCTCGAATTGCCAACTGACGCGGCCCGCTGCCCTTCGCAGCAGCGCATGGTTCTGGCGCATTTTCAAGGGCTTACAAACAATCGGAAAATAAATGCGAAACATGCTTGACGTGCGCGCACGTCGGATATAGAGTGTCTCCGTTATGACAATTAAAATCACAAATCAAAAAACTGGCGAACAAACCACAATCGTCCGCGATGTCTGCACGACTCACCCGGCCTGGGTGCATGAGCAATGTGGCACGGCAAGCGAGAGCGAACTGCAAGCCTGCCTCGACGGCCTCAATGTCTCGATGTGGTATCGCGACGGCAAGCACCTCGGCCCGGATGTGGCTGGCATGGAGATGTTCCTCGACGATGGAGAGTCGCTGTGAGGTGTCCGCACTGTGGTCGCGAAATCGAGACTCAGCAGAAGCGCGCTGCTGAGTCTCGCTGGTCATCAATGACCAAGGCCGAGCGCGCCGCCGAAATGTCTCGCGTGCGAAAGCTCGGCGTGAAGCGGGCGAAAACCAAGGCGCGTGCTCTGCGCCAGAACACCTCGCATACCAAACCACCGCGTCTGGATCGGTCCCCCCAACCGCTCTAAGCTGTCCAAAAAACGCCAAAAAAAAGGAAATCCGACAAATTCCGTTCAGCGCCACGTCGCAAAAATAAAACTTCGGATCAGATGGTTGCAGGTTCAAATCCTGCCCGGCGCAACTCTGTCAGAGGAACTTGCGGGAGTTTTTCAGAATGGAGAAAAAGGGCGGCATACCACTCGGCATACCATTTTCAGGCGTGCTCTTGGGCGGTGGGGAGCGGGATCGAGTTGTCCGGGATCGCGAAGCATTCCCAGGCGGGAGGCGTGGGCGGAGCCGGGAGCCAGGTGATTTCTTTTTCGCCGCGCCAGTTCGGGGGGATTGATCCGTAGGTGCTGACGATGATGGCCGCGCCGCTTTTATCGCCGATCTCGGCGGCGATCTGCGCGTCGCTGATGCTTTGGGATCGGCGAACGGTGACGTAGTAGCTGCGGAGGCCGTGGCTGGTGAGATGCCGGCCGACGACGAGCGGGCCGGCGGTGCGCAGCGCCTGCGTCAGTGAAGTGATGGCCACGGGGGAACCGGGCCGGGTCGGGCTGGGGAAATACCAGGGGGCGGAAATTTTCCGCAGCAACCGCCAGCGGTGCAGCGCATCGAGGCAGGCGCGCAGGGCGGGGTGAACCAGGGCGAAGGGGTTGACGCCGTTCTTGGCTCGGTGGAGCCACAGCCACTCTCCTTCGACGTAGCCGGGATCGCGCGGGCGCTGGGCATCGGTGCGGAGGCGCAGGACTTCCGAGGTGCGGCAGCCGGTCATGGCTTCGATCAGAAGTTGCCAGCCGAGAATTTCGGAGCGGCGTTGGGCGAAGAGATGGGCGGCGAGGGCGTGCAGTTCTTCGGCGTGCAGCGGGGCGGTGTCGCGACAGTGGCGGATGGTCTTGGCGGCGAACTTGGGGCGTCCGGTGGCAAGGGGGTTGGTCAGAAGATGTCCGTGAGACACGGCATGTCTGAGGACGTTGCTGAGGGTGTGGAGCTCGAGATCCACGGCGCGACCGCCCCGGTCGGGACGTTTGGGATCGCGGCGGCTTTCGCGGTAGCGGCGGCAGTCCGGCTGGACCTGGATTTGTTCGGCGTCGCGCTGAATGTAGGTGGCCAGCGCCTCGCGGATGATGACGGCTTCGGCTTCGCCGCGCTGTTTGGCGCGTGCGGCGATGGCGGATTTTAACTGCTCGGAAACACGGGCTTTGATGAGTTCACCTTTCATAGCAAAAAGTGTGGCACAAGCGGACACGCGAGGCAGTCAAAAACTTTTTTGAAAATAAAAATTGACTGCGGGCCTGATTGTGTCACACTTAGACCCGTAATGGACACAACGAACAAAGAAGCAAACTGGTCTGAGGAAATCAAGGCGCGCGTGCCCAAGCGCATGAAGCGGAAAGTGGAGGTTATCGCCCGACGCAAGTTGGTCTCCGTATCCGACGTGGTGCGCGAGGCACTTGATCTTTACGTGACGCACAAAAAGCAGGAGGTCGCATGAAGCCAGTCGAGTCGGTGGAATTCGCGGCGCTGCGGCGGGACATGCTGGAGCGGGAGGCGCATTTTGGGCAAAGCGGAAACCGGGAAGGCGGGAAGGCGGAAATCGAGCCGGGGATGAGCGCGGGGGATTTGGAGCGGGAGGCGCGGCGGGATGAGGCGGCGGCGGCGCTGCGGCGGCTGTGCCAGTTCTGCGGGGAGGAGTTGCCGGGGTCGAACCCGTTTGGGGCGCGGATCAGCCACGGGGTTTGCACGCCGTTGTGCGCCGAGGCAAGGGCGATGGGATGGGAAAGCTGAAAAGCGGAAAGCGGCAAAACGGAATGCGAAATCGAATGAACATGAATTTGCCGGCGCAGGACGCTGCGCGGGCACGGGGCCGGAGCGGCCAGAATCCCGGAGGTTCAGAAGCTCACGCGAATTTAACGTGCGCGCCGAAAAGTAGGCACGGGCGGAACTGGCCCGCGAGTGGTTGGACTCAGCCAGTGACAGCCGGAGAGACGGCGTCCCCTCCGTTCACGGGCGGCTAACCCGCCGCTGTGGTTCAGGCAGCGATGCCGACTGAACCCGGTGGTTGCTGCGCAGCGCGCGGCCAGAGAACCCGTCAACGTAAAAAGCGGAAAGTGGGAAAGCGGAAAGCTGAAATTCAAAATTCAAAACACAGGAACGAAATGAAAAATGTGGAAACGATTGGGGGAGCCATCCGCATCATGGACCGGATGCCGCCGAATCCGGTGGAGTCGCCGCTGCCGCTGCCGTGGTGCACGCGGGCGGAGGCGGCGGAGTATCTGAGATTTTCGACGGATTGGATTGACCAGCGGCTGGTGCGATTGGATCGACAGCATCCAGGGCGGGTGGAGGGGAAGATGCGATTTACGGTGGTGGATTTGGCGGACTCGCGGCGCGAGGGCCGGGCGGGTTGGCGCGCAGCCCAGCCGATCCGGATCGTGAGCGAGGACGTGATCGCGATTCTGCCGCCGCCGCCGGAGGAAGCATGACCACGCTGCTCGTCATTCTTGGGCTGGGGTTCAGCGTCGCGTTCATCGTGGTGATCGCGGCGGTGATGATCAGCGGGGTGGATGACGAATGACGAATGAAGACACTGATCAACGACAGCGAAGAGTTTCAGGCGGCGCTGATTCATCCGGGGCGGGTGCGGGTGCGGCGCGGAGTCAGCCCGCGCTGGCGGACGGCGGCGATCCTCGGGTGGATCGTAGTGGGGCTGCTGATCGCGCTGCGGGCGCGGGGCGGCGATGAATTAGCCGGGCGTGGCGATCTCGCGTTCCGAACCCAGAACGCCGCTCTCCATCGCGCTGCGTCCGGCTCCCTTTTCCGATCCTCCCCCCGCTCCGGTGGCCGGCGTTTCTCCCGCCATGAAACAACTTCAGGCCGGATGCCCGCCGACCTTCGCGGCGCGACGGCACCGGGGCATTCTTTTGGAGAATTTTGGCGGGGTTGTTCCCGCGCTGGCCGGCCCGCCAACGGGCCTTTCATACCCGGATTCCTCCGGCCAGCGCCTGTGACTTTGTGAACACCAACCTGATTTACCTGGCTCTGATAATCGCGCTGATCAGTGCGATGGGCTGGGTATTCCTAGAAACCGTACATGAAAACCTTATGGCCAAACTCAAAGAACTGACGGGCACCCTGACGGCGCTGGTCGCCAAGGCGGAAGCGCAGGCGGCGAAGGCGGATAAAATCCTGGTGAAAGTAGCGCAACTGCGCAGCGACTTCGACGCGCTCAAGGAGACGCTGGAAGACGTGGAACTGCCGGCGGATGCGGCGGCGGCGCTGGTCGCGCTCGATGCGCGGCTCGATGCCATCGCGGCGAAGCAGCAGGCAACGGACGATGTGAACCCGGACGCCACGGCGACGCCCGAAGCGTAATCCAAAAAAACACCCGGCGGCGGGCGCGAGTGCGCCGCCGGGATTTGCCCGGACGGAATTTATGGAAACAGAAAAAATCTTGGAAATGATCAAAAAGCTGACAGCGCCGAAGAAAGTGCGCCGGCAAAAAACCAGCACGCTCTACCGCCGTGCGCTGCCAGGAATGAAGGGGCGCAAGGCCGTGAAATGGTTGCAGGATGGTCGGGTGCTGGCGGCGCTGCGCCGGAACGAAAGCCCGCTGCACCGGGTTAAGTTTATGAATCGAAACGACCGTGAGATGGCCGCGCTGGCCATGACCCCATGATGAAAGAACTCACCACGTTGGAGCAGCCGTGGGCAACGTGCGAGCAACTGCGCTTCGTGATCGGGGTGCCGGGCGTGCGGAAATTTGTTTACGAAGAAAAGGACGGGGGCACCGTGGTGGCGAGGAAGGGGCGGGGAGCCAGCTTTGCCGTGCGCGGCTTCGGCGCGACGCTGGCGGCGGCCAAAAGAATGGCGGGGATCAAGGCATGAAGAACTCACCGGCAGCGTTTGTAAAATCATTCCACGCGATGGCTTGGGAAGGTCACACCACAGCCATTGCCAAGGGCTGGTGGGACCGGGAGCGCAACAACGGGGAACTCATCGCGCTGTGCCACGCGGAACTATCCGAGGCGCTGGAAGCGTTGCGGGGCGGCAATCCGAACGATGACAAGATTCCAGAATTCAGCCGCGTGGAAGCAGAACTGGCGGACGTGATCATTCGGATCATGGACATGGCCTGCGCGCGCAACTGGCGCGTGGCGGAAGCCATCGTGGCGAAAATGAAGATGAACCGCACGCGCGAAAAAATGCACGGAGGCAAGAAGTTTTAACCAAAGTCAAAACCAACACAAAAGCCCCGCGCGACGAACGCGGGGCGTGAACCGAACAAGAGAGAGGGGTGGAAACATGACGACGATGAACGAACAAGAACAAACGCGCGCGGAGAAATTAAGCGACCGGCTCCGCGCGAAGGCCGGCGAGATCTTCGCCGAGTTGATGGATCGCAACGCCTATGCCATCGCGTGCGAACTCCTGACGGCGACGGATGGCACCGGTGGTTTCGGCCTGAAGATCGGGCTGAACCTGATCGGCGAGAAGGTGGCGGTGGACGGGAAAATTTCGTGGTCGCGAAAGTTCAGCGACGCGGAGGAAACGGAATTCAAGCTGGCGAATCCGAACGCGCCGACGCTGCCGGGCATCGAGGAAGACGACGAAACGAAAGTGACCATCAAGACGGGCGGAAAAAACATCTTAACCACCGCCGGCCAGTTGCGCCGAGCGGGCAAGCGCACCACGGAAGGCGGTGAGGAATGAACACCTTCAAAATCGAGTCCGTGAACGGCATCGCCGCATTGAACATCACGCTCGATGGGCCGGGCGTGTATGTGGCGCGCGGGCCGAACGGGGCGGGGAAATCGAGCGCGATCCTTGCGTTGCGCGCGGCCAATGGCGACGCGACCGCGCTGGCCGAACCGAGCGACGGCGAGGACAAGGGCACTGTATCAAGCGGGGATGGCGTGGTGTTCCGCGTGGGGCACCGTCGCAAGATCGACGGTAGGCCAAGCGTCCGCATCCTCTCGACCGCGAGCCTGGGCCGGCTGATTGATCCGGGCCTCCAGGACAGCGGCCTCGCAGCGAAGGCGCGGCTCAAAGCGTTGCTGGCCTTGATGCCGCTGCCGGCGGATGAAGCGGCGCGCGTGGAGCTGACGGGCAACGACGAGGAGTTGCGCGCATGGATCAAGGGCGATCCATCGAGCGACGCGCTTGATCTGGCGGAGGCGCTGCGCAAACGGGCGAACGAACTGGCCAACGATTTGGAAAAGCGCGCGGCGGAATGCGCGGGCGAGTCGGCGAGTTTGCAGGGCTTGATCGAGGCGCTGGGCAAGCTGGATTTCGAGGCGGGCGATTATCGGAGCGCGCGGGCGCTGGCGGATCAACTCTTGCGCGACGCCGAGGTGAAGACGCACACGGCGAAGGCGCGGGCGGATTTGGAAAAGCAGCAGGAGGAGATTCGCGAAACGCTGGGGCCGAAGCCGGACACGACCAATATTCAGGCCGAGTTTGATCGGCTGAACCTCGTCGCGCTCGAACTTGAGGAGCGTGCCGCGGCGGCGCGCGGCCAGTGGATGGCGTGCGGGGAAAAACTCAAAGCCGCCCGGATCGCCGCCGCGCAATGGGATCGCGGAGCGGAAATTCTCCAGCGTCCCGTCGAAGGCCCAACCTTTGCCGAGGCGCAGACCGCCACGCAACTGGCCGATCTGGCGCAGGTCAAGGCCGAGCGTGCGCGCACGGTCGAGACCGCGAAGGATTATCTGGCCAAGGCCACCGCCGCGCACGAGGCGGCGCAGAAACACGCCGAGCGAGCGAAGGCGCTGCGCGAAATCGCCAAGGGCACCGCGCCTGCGCTGGGCCGCCTGCTCGAACGGCGAGGGCTGCCGGGGCTGGTCATTCACGAAGGACGCCTGTGCGTGCGCAGCGGCGCGACGTTGAAGGACTTCGACACGCGCCTGAGCTTCGGCGAGCGGGTGCGCGCCGCGCTGGGCATCGCCCTCGCGGGATTGAGCGCGCCGGCCCCCGGAGAAAAGCGGCTGCCGATCCTGCCATTGGAACCCACCTTCTGGCTCGCGTTGGATGAAGGGCACAAGGCCGAAGTCGCCACCATCGCCCAGGAACGCGGCGTCTGCCTGGTGACGGAAGAGCCGGACGGGGGAGAGCTGCGTTTTGAACGGAGGAATTGAACCATGAGCTATCGCGTCTTTTTTTCCTTCAGCACCAGTCTGAGCCAAAACTTGCGTGTGCCCAAGGGCACGCTGGCGAAAATTACGGAGCAAATCCGCGCCACCGAAGAAATGCTGGGCTTGACCCGGACCCCCACCTACACGCCCAAGGGAGAAAAGCAAAAGCCGGGCTGGCAGTGGCTAGACACGGAAAGGGAGATGAGAAAGAAGCTGGGGCCGAGACCGGCCAGCGAAGGGCATCAGTGGTGGCTGGCGCAACGCGATTGGGACAAGACCAAGGAAGCGATGGGCTGGCGTGTGCGCGGGCATAATGAATTTGTGCGCGGGCTTTACGACGACATTGTCAGGTGGTCGAAGGACCGGCTCAAAGGACGGGGGACAGAAACGATCACCGTGGGGCAATCCGCCGAGTTTTGGGGCGGGCTGGCCATCATCGAGTGGCCGCGCGAACTGTGGTCGAAAGAGTTCTTCACCGATCACATGGAGCATTTGTTTGATTTGCTGACCAGGGGGGAGAGCCGTGGGCGGAGCCTCGGTTGCGCGCCGTATAATCTCCGGCAGGCCGACTGCCTGATCCGGATGTTGGAAGATGAGCTGGACCAATGGGGCTACGACCTGCGCTTCGCCGTGCCGCTGACTGCGCGATTGCAGCCCTACGATTTTATCCGCTGCTCACATGATGGCGGGTACGATTGGTGCAGCCGCTGCGGACCGATCCACGAGCATGATTTCCACGAACGATGCTTGGTGTGCCCGCGCGCCAAAGAAGGCAAGTGTGATTTGAAAAACAGCCATCCCGCCGAATTTGAAGACGTAGAAAAACCGAACACCAAAGGAAAATCGAAATGACCGAACTTGAAGCAAAGTTGGAAGAACTAAAGCGGCTGCAAGCGATGCAGGGCGCACCGCCGCAACCCGCGCCCGTGATGCAATTCCAACCGCAACCACCGGCACCGCCGGCCCCGCCGATGCAGTTCCAACCACCACCGCCGCCCGCGAACCTCGCCGGGCAGCCGATGGGGCTGCTCGTGCCGTGTTCGCTCCCGACGCCGGCCGGCGAAGTGACGGTGTACTTGCAATTCGGAGCGGCGGAAGCGGCGAACGTGCCCGCCGTAATCGAGCATCTGTTGCGCGCCGGCTATCCGGTGAAGGCGTGGCAGAAAAAGCAATTCGGCGGCGGGGGCGGCGGGTATAACGGCGGCGGGGGCTTCGGCGGCGGACAAAGGAGGCCGTGGTAATGAACCCCATCACTCATCACTCATCACTCATCACCACCCCAGCCTTCGCCGAATGGATCTGTCTCGACATCGAGACGACGGCGGGACGCCCGGAGAGCGCGGACGAATGGATGCGCCGGCAATGGTCGCCGTCGCCGAACTGGACGCCCGACACCATTGGGAAGCGGTATAAGGAGGCGTACGAAAAGAAGCTGGCCAAGCTGGCCCTGCTTGATGCCGCCGGCATTGCGGTGATCGCGCTCCAGACGCCACAGCAACGGGTGTTGCTGCATTGGATCGGGGAGAGCGACCATCTCGCGACCGAGCGGGACGAAACCTTCGTCCGGTTTCACGACGAAAAAACCATGCTGATCTATTTCCGGGAATACCTCCGCGAATGGGCCGGCGACCAAACGCTTTGGATCGGGCACAACATCCGCGCGTTCGACTTGCCGCGCCTGCGCCTGGCGTTCCTGCGGAACGGGCTGCAAATCCCGCCCGCGCTGGCGTCGCACCAGCCGCATTACGACACGATGCGGGAATTCTGCCGGAACTTCAGCGTGGAACGGAGCGAAATGGTGGGGCTGTCCGAGGTGCTGGACAAGCTGGGCATGGTGAATCACAAGGGCGTGGTGGAAGGATCGCAAATCGACGAACTGATCGCGCAGGGCGAGGTGGAAACGATCCTGCGCTACGCCGCGCTGGACGTGCAGGCCGAGGCGAAACTGGCGTTGCGGCTGATGGGCAAGAGTCAGGAACTGGCATGAAAATCATCGGGAAAACCTTTGGGAGCCGCGTTGCTATGACGCCCAACGAACAACAACAAAACTATGCAACTGAAACCACATCAAGAGCGAGTAATGACCGAGCAAAAAGAACTGGCTGAAAAGCTCAAAAAACTGACGGCCTTCACATTCACCGACACCTTCGCGGCACTCCCAGCGCCGGAACAAGAACGGCTGAACCGCCAACACGGCATCATGGAGCAATACGTAAACGTGCTCGGTGAACGCATCGCCGCCTTCGAGTGATGAATTTGCACAAGTTACACCGCATGGGGAGAACCATGCTGAACGGAATCGCTAAGGGCCAGACGCCGAAATTGAATACCGGCACGCGGAGGCAGGCCAGTGACTTGTGCCCAAAAGAACCGTGCGAAAACCCAGCGCGCACTCCGGCGCTCCAACGTGAAGCTCTGCGAGGGCAGCGGCCAATGACGCCAGAATCCACAACTGCCATCGCCCGCTGCCCTTCGCAGCAGCGTATGGTTCGAGCGTCACATCAACGACTTACAAACAATCGGAAAAAAGATGAAAATAAACCTTGTGCATACGCAACCGCTTGTGTATAGTGTTGGCAGATGAGCGAGGGCCAGTAACCCGAGCCAATCGAAAACCAAATGAACAAATCAAACGAAATCGGCGGATTCTTCACAGCGGTAAAGGCCCTGCGCGACTATCGCGAAAACAAAAACGTCTGGACTGGTGGCGCGTTAATCGTGGCCTGCGACAACGGTGGATTCCAAGCCATCCCCGGCGCGTATCTGACAGACGCGAGCTACACCGGATCACGGAAATCGGTGGACCTAGCCACTGTGCGCGCCGCCGCCAAACTCGAACGCGCCGGAAAATGAAAAACCCAGCCGCAGTCGCACTGGGAAAACTCGGCGGCAAAGCCGGGACAGGAAAAGCCAAAGCGCGGACCTCAGAGCAGGCCCGCGCTGCGGTTATGGCTCGTTGGGCTAAACGCAAACCCAAGCGCGTCGCCCGGCGCTCGAACGCTCCGCATGAGCTACCGCAGCGCGAACAACTCTGACGCATGGACAACACTCTGACACTCAAACTGCCAAAGCCCGCTGCGGTTAGCTCCATGCGGTTGTTGGGGCGCGTTCTCGTGGCGTGCGAATATAGCGGCAGCGTCCGTGACGCCTTCGCTGCTCTCGGATGGGATGCGTGGTCGTGTGACCTCCTGCCGAGCGAGAAGCCCGGCAACCATCATCAATGCGACGTGCGCGAAATCCTCGATGAAGGCTGGGACATCATGGTGGCGCATCCGCCATGCACGCATCTGGCCGTGAGTGGTGCGCGATGGTTCAAGGCCAAGGTGCGAGAACAAGCGGAAGCTCTGGACTTCGTGCGCTGCCTGCTAGCCGCGCCGATACCGCACATCGCGCTCGAAAATCCGGTCAGCGTCATCTCGTCGAAAATCCGCAAACCAGACCAAGTGATACAGCCCTGGCAGCACGGCCACGGTGAGACAAAGGCAACGTGCCTCTGGCTCAAGAATCTCCCGCGCCTCACGCCAAGCAACATCGTCGAAGGACGTGAAGGCCGCGTGTGGAAAATGCCGCCGAGTGCGGACAGATGGAAAGAACGCTCACGCACCCTGCCGGGTGTGGCTGAAGCGATGGCAAACCAGTGGACGCTCGCAACGCGCCCCAACGCAGAGGTCAGAGACGGCGGAGGTGAGGCGTGAAATCGCGTGAGGCGCTGCCCGCCGTTCTCTGCACCGTCTGGCTGGACGGCCGGTCGAACTGACAAAAATATGAGCGAAGAAAATGACAAAGACCTAGAACGGACACAGGAACTCTACGACTTCTTGAGAGGGAGAGCACCGGACGGATACAAAATCCGTCGTGGGCATATGCCGAAGCTGACATCTGACCAGGCGTGGACTGTGGTGTGGTATCTCGGCAGCCAATGCTGGCAAGTGACCGACCGCGTAGAACGATGCGAAGTCTGTGGCTGCCTCTACCACACATGGCAGGGCGGCGGCTGCCTCGATTACGGAAAGTCTCCATACAATTTCTGTGAAGACTGCCTGAGCAGCGACGAATACGCAGCAAAGGTGAAACGTAAGCCGTCCAACGAATCAAGATGAGCGACAGCCGCCCCATCTCGATGCACTGCCACGCGGAGCCGTGTTCGGTGCCGAGTCCGCTGGAATCCTTCACGACATGACCGCCGCGCAACTCATCAACCAGACCTCGGGGGACGTGGAATACTACACGCCCGCGTTCATCGTCGAGGCCGCGCGGGAAGTGCTGGGCGGGCGCATCGAGCTAGATCCCGCTTCGTGCGACTTCGCGAACCAGACCGTCAAAGCCCGGCGCATCTTCACCGATCCGGGCTTGGAACAAGTGGGGGAACTCATCGGGTTGATCCCGGTGCCCAAAGGCGAACCGGAACAACAAGGGCCGCGTCCGCTCATGCGCGCGCTGCCCGGCGG
>ERZ869907.163-NODE-163-length-31492-cov-6.856443_pt1 | contig 31492 bp, 42 predicted proteins | sample MGYA00579309_ERZ869907 | MGnify/ENA primary metagenome ERZ869907 (study PRJEB32216, sample SAMN09231814) | wastewater metagenome | place: USA: Maryland | collected 2016-07-30 | study: EMG produced TPA metagenomics assembly of the PRJNA472060 data set (Reclaimed... | reverse complement strand
TCGAGACGATCAACGTCGAACAACGCGACCCGCGAACGAACAAGATCGTTCAAGTTCCGCAGCAACGAACCCGGCAGAAAACGACGACGGTTGCGATCCTCGCGCCGCATTTGCAAGAGGCGCTCGCCAAACATGCGACCGACGCCGAGAAGTCCGAACGGGTCGACGTCCTCCTCGCGCAAATGACGGCCTCGGCCGGGCGGATCTATCCGGCCGACTGGTTGCTCGAACAACTCTTGACGAGCGTCCGCGGCAAATATCCCGAGTTCCGACAAATGCCGGGATTCGACGGCGCGGCCGCCTCGTCGTTCTCGCAATTCCAATCGCTCCTTTCGAAGCGCGGGTTTTTCTTTGAACAATCCCGCGACCTCTCGGGCGATAAAGGCGCACTCCTTTTGATCTCCGGCGTAACGGGAAAGTCGCGGGTTATTCAAACGACCTTCGGCCTTGCGTCGCGTCAACCTATGGCCGTTACGTTCGACTATCGCGACTCGCGCATTCGGCCCGATCAACAATTCGTAAGGAACCTTATCACGTTCGACGCCTTGGCCGATGCGAAGGAGGCGTTTCTCCCGATGCCGAACGGACTCGTCGAGTATGTTCTCGCCGACTCGGCGGGGAAGATCCAACGGGCCGCGCCTCCCGACATCGTCGCCGACTCGACGAAACCCGACGGGCATACGAAAGAGTTAGAAATGGGAATGTCGTGTGTCGTTTGCCACGCTCCCGAGAACGGTTATAAGACGGCCCGCAACGATATGGAATTCTTGCTCGGGTCGGATATTGATTTCATCGGCGACGCCGTGAGCTACGAGAACAAAGACGGCGAGGCCGTGACGATCACGCGCGAGCAGGCGACCGCGATAGTCGTCGGGCGCTACGGCGAACGGATCGACGAACCCGACGGCGTCCTCGGCCGGGCGCGTCGGGATCTAATCAAGACGGTCGACGCGCTCACGGATTACAAACCGACGGCCGACGGCCCGACCTCCGTTGCTCTTGTCGGCGCGAAGATCAAAGAGATTTACCATCGTTACCGTTACCAAACCATCGACGCCGAACGCGCGGCGCTAGAGTTAGGCGTTCGCGTTCCGGCCGGGCAGGGGCTCGCCGTGTTCCGCACGATCGTTCCCGCTCCGGCCTCCGGCGAGTCGGAGGATATAATCCTCGGCCTCCTCCGCAACGGGGCGACGATCAAGCGCGATGATTGGTCGGGCGTGTACGTCGAGGCCGCGCGTCGGGCCGTTGCAAATCGTTCGAAACTGAAATCGTAAGGAGTTCCCATCATGTTCGGAAAAGTGTTTTGGTATCTCGAACTCGCAACGCTCGTCGCTTCCCTCGTCGCCGAGGCCGACGCTTGTCACCGATGCGGCCGTTCCCAATGCGTGTACGCCGCTCCGGCCTACGTTGCGCCGGTCGTCGCGACGCCGACGGTCAACACTTACGTTATCAACTCGAACTATCCGGCCCCGCTCGTCGCCGGAGGGACGTCGGCCGTCGTCTCGACCGGCGGTTATCAATCGCAAGTTCTCCCGTTGTTCGATCCGCAAACTTACCTATCCTCGTCCATCGAGTTGCAAAAGGCCGTAAACGGGACGATGAGTTTAGCTTTCCAGCAAGGCAACGCGCTCGCGCAACGTTCGCTAGAGTTGCAAGCGCCGGCCGTCGAACGACTCGCGGCCGGTCAAGCGGCGTCGATGGTTCTCCAAGCGGCGGGCCTCGAACCCGGCAAAGGCGCAACGGCAGGCGCTCAATCGTTCGTGTTCCGTCGGGAGTCGAACGGCGCTTTCCACATGGAACCATTGACGACCGAGCAAGTCGAACGAATAACTCTCAAGGTCGAGGCCGGAACCTCGGCGGCGACGCCGACGCCGGACGAGACATCGGCCGATGCAAAGTTCCCCCTCGTCGTGAAGTTCTGCGCGAAGTGTCACGGCCCAGACCTCGCGGCCCCGAAGGGAGGCGTTTACCTCGGCGACTCGGACAACGCCGCGAAGTGGCAGCGCGATAATTTTTTCGAGATCGTTCAACAAATCAAGAAAGGTTCCATGCCCCCGGCCTCGTCGCCGCAACCGACTCAAGACGAGCGGGCCGGGTTACTCTCGGAGTTCGAGTCGATCATTAATTCTCGTTTAGGAGGTGCGCCGTGATTCGTTTCTTTGCTCTTTGTTTGGCCGTCGTCGTCGCGTTCGGTTCGTCGTTCGTCGGCGTCGAGTCGGCCTCGGCTCGGATCGTCTCCCGATCCGTGGTTCGTCAACCGTTGTTCGTTCGGCAAGTTGTCGCGGCCCCGCTCGTCGTCGGCCGTAGCTTCCTCGTCGCCCCGCAACAATTGATCGTTCCGCAGGCCGTGATTCAGTCTCAATCGTTCGTCGTGCCGCATGTTCAATCGTTCGTCGCGCCGGTTCAAGTTCAATCGTTCTCGACCGGCGTCGGATGCGGCGCTCTTTTGATTCGTTAGCGTACTCGTCCCGGTCGTTCGGAAATGCTCGGCGCTTGTTGGGGGCGTCGATCTTCGGGCCGAACGGCCGGGACGTTTTACTTTTCGATAACCACGCAGGGGCGTTGAATCATGCCGACCGAAACCATCGTTACGATAATCGGTTCCGTGGGAACCATCGCAGCCGGGTTCGGCGCGTTCTTGAAAGTGTTCATCATGGGTCGCATCGACGACCTTAAATCAGACGTCAAGGAATTGAAGGGCAATGTCGCCGTAGTCGTGTCGAAGTTGGAGGAGTGCCAGGAGGATCACGCCGTATCTCGCGAACGCGCGGCCCGCGCGGAGTCCGCGCTGATGATCGTCGGTCGGGAGTTGTCGCCGAGCGTTCGCGAAAAAGTAACGCAAGCGCTAGAGGCCGACGTTCCCGATCCCCCGAGTTCGCGATAGTCGTTTCGAGTGTCAAGGCAACCGAGCGGAGGCAATGCAATGGCGGACGAAACCCGAAAGATGATCGTTCGTCTCGTTTCGATCTTCGCCGTAACGTGGGTTATTCTCGCGTTCAACGCCAACGATTTTGACGAGACGGAATACAAAGTCCTCGGTTGGCTCGGCGGATTCTTGGGGCTCGGCGGAATCGCCGAAGTGTTCGCAAGCAAGAAATAAACCGGGAGGCGTCGTCGTGCGTTCGCTTGCTCGTCGCGTCTTTCGGTTCCTTCGTTTCCTTTACGGGTCGACCGAGATTCATCGGCCGTTGACGCATGGCAGAAATCGAGCGGGACAAACGAGGACGCAGAAAACGTCCTCCGACGTCGAACCCGCCGAGCAATGTCGACAAGTTTTTCGGCAACGCCGACCGACTCGCCGCGTTCTTTGAAGCGGTCGAGGTATTCGGCGACATTACCGACGCTTGCCAAATGGTCGGCGTTTCGCGCACGGTCGTTTATGACGAGCGCGACCGCAACCCGGAGTTTGCGGCCCGACTTCGCAAGGCGCAATTACAAATCGAGTTCGACGCCGTTTCGGACGTTCGCAAGGGGAAGCGCGATAAGAATTGGCGTCGGGCCGCATGGCTCGCCGAAAAGAAAAACTCCCGGCGTTGGGGTCGGAAAGATCCGCAGGCCGTAACGCCCGAAATGATCGTCGCCGTTTCTAATCGGATCTCGAACCTCTTGATCGCGTTCGTCCCGGTCGAGAAGTTGGCCGAGGCGTCGGCGGCCTTGGCGACGGTTCTCTCGGACTTCGCCGCGCCGTTCAAGGCGAACGAAACCGAGAACGACGACGAGGAGCGCCGCAGCGATGGTTAAATCGTCCCGGTTGTCGATGCGGGAATTGTCCCGAGCAATGCTCCGAACGGTTCACACGGCCTTAGAGCGGGCCGTTCCCAAGGCCGAACCGGGCCGGGCCGCGGATCGTTCGCTCGATCATCTAGCGTGGTCGCGCCGATACCTCCCGCATTATTTCAAGAAACCGGCGAGCGCCTTGCACCAATGGCTCGCGACCGAGATCGACGACGCCCGGAAAGTTCGCGGCGTTAAGTTAAACGTCGTCGGGCCTCGGGGCGGCGCGAAATCGACGGTCGGAAATACGGCCTACGTTCTCCGCTGCGCCGTCGAGGGAACCGAGAATCATATTCTCATTCTCGGCAGAACCGAGGGACTCGCCGCGGCTCACCTCGGCCACGTTAAACGCGAGATCGAAGAGAACCCCGACATCGCCCGCGACTATCCCGAGGCGGCCGGTCGCGGTTCCGTTTGGTCGGAGGATAAGATTCGACTCCGCAACGGCGTTTTGATTCAAGCGTTCGGAGCCGGCCAAGCGATCCGAGGCGCACGCAACGCGGCCGACCGGCCGACGCTCGTAATCGGCGACGACATCCAAGAGGAGGACGCGATCACCTCGACGACGACCCGGAACCGCGATTGGTTATGGTTCACGGGTTCCGTTCTCAAGATCGGCACGCGCGAGACGAACTTTATAAACCTCTGCAACGCCTTGCATCGCGACGCTATCGGCGCTCGGTTGCAACGGACGCCCGGTTGGCGCTCGAAAGTTTTCTCCTCGATCATCGAATGGCCGTCGGCAATGTTCCTTTGGGAACAATGGTCGGAGTTGCTTCACGACCACGACGACGCGCAGGCCGAGCAAACCGCGGCGACGTTCTACAATGAACACTTTGCGGCGATGAACGAGGGCGCTCGCGTCCTCTGGCCGGAGTGGGAGTCGCTCTACGATCTTATGATGATGCGCGAGACGGAAGGGCGCAACACTTTCCAACGGGACAAGCAAGCGACTATTGCGGCGGTCGAGTCGCAGGAATGGCCGGATAGTTATTTCGACGATCATATTTGGTTTGAGAACTTCCCCGATAACGTTCGCGTTCGCGTTCTCATGCTCGATCCCTCGAAGGGAAAGGACGCGCGGCGCTCCGACTTCTCGGCCTACGTCGACCTAGCTATCGGGTTCGATGATCTTATTTATGTTGACGCCGACCTTAAGCGCCGCGGCACGCCCGATATGGTCGCCGACGGCGTGGCGCTTTACATCGAGACGAACCCCGATGCGTTCGGCGTCGAGTCGAACGCTTGGCAAGATCTCTTGGCCGGGGAGTTCGGCCGCGCGTTCGTCGAGGCGGGCCTCGTCGATCCCGAGCCGTGGGCGATCAATAACCACACGCCGAAAATGGTTCGCATTCGCAAGCTAGGCCCGCTCCTCGCGCAAAAGCGGTTACGGTTTCGCAAGGGATCTCCCGGCGTCGGTTTGCTCCTCGGACAACTCCGCGATTTCCCCGACCCGAACGCGCACGACGACGGCCCCGACGCGCTAGAAATGGCGTATCGGTTGGCAAAGCAACTTCTCGCCGAAGAGGACGCGGCGAACGACGAACCCGAAGGAGTTCCGGCATGACGGACGAACCGAAGCGGCCCCCGGTTTCGGGCGACCTTTGCCCCCTCTGCAATCACGGGCATATAGAAATTTATAGTTCGCCGACGCCGAAAACGGGCGTCGAGTTCCGAACCCGTTACTTGCGTTGTTCTCGGAAAAACGAGGGGTGCGCGTTCAACGCGAAGCAAGTTCTGCCCGTCGAGGAGATCCCGCGGCGCAGGTTCTTAGGTAACGACTTCGCCCGATAAGTCGGCCGGTCGAGGTATTCTCGTCGCCTATGACGGGAGTTCCAAACTTACCGATTGCCGCGATTGAGTCGACGCCGGCCCCGACGAGCGGGCCTCGTCCCGTGTCCGAGCATCAACTCGTCGTCGAGGCGTGGGGCGACTTGATCGATCCCCGCGATTACATCGCGACCGACTACGATTCCGGGTACAACTCCGGGTCGTTTGTTTCCGACCGAGTCGGGAACCGTGAGCGGGGCGAAGATTATCCGATCTTCCGAACCGAGAACGATCTCGCGATGATTCGAGCGATGGGCGATTTCTTCGCCAAGCGTTCGGCCGGAGGCGTCGGCCCGTTGTCGACTCTTTCGAACTACGTTTTCTCGAAGGGGTTCGCGGTCACGGCACAAGCGGCCGAGCGCGTCGTCGCTCCCGACGAGTTGCTCGCGGCCGTGCAAAAGACGATCAACGGGTTCACCGAGTTCAACGGGTTCGCCGGAACGTTCGACCGCGAACTCGATCATCGATCGCGCCGACACGGCGAGGCGCTCGCGACTCTCAAGCCGACGGCGTGCGGCAACGTTCGAGCCACGTTCGCGGAACCGTCGCAACTCACGGAACCGACGGCCAGAACTCGTATGCTCGAAGATTGGATTTCCGATACGGGCCTCGCGGATCTCGACGGCGTTTGCTCGTCGTGGTCGTTCGGAGTTCACACGCCCGAGGGACGGCACAACGAACCGCTCGGTTATCATTTCGTTTGGAACGCGACGGGTACGAATTGGGATTACCTCCCGGCGTCGCGCGTTCTCCACGTTAAGCGCAACGTTGACGCTTGCGTTAAGCGCGGCATTTCCGATTTCTACGCATGCTCGGAGTTTCTCGCGCACTCGGAAAAACTCCTCCGCAATACGGCGATGGGTTCGGCGACTCAAGCGGCAATCGCTTACATCAAAGAGTACGCCGAGGGAGTCGCGAAGGATCAAGCGGTTCGGCAGCAAGCCGACAAAGCGACGCGAACGGCCTCGGTTCCGACTCTCGGCGGATCGACCCGGACGCTCTATCAACGGCGGTTCGAGCCGAATACCGTTCTCGAAGTGAGCGCCGGCCAAAAGTATACGAGCGGCCCCCTCGGTTCCGAACGAGCGCCGCGGTTTATCGAGGTCGTTCAAGCGGCCTTGCGTTACGTCGGCGTTCGTTGGAACATGCCGGAGTATATGATCTCGGGCGACGCCTCGAACGCTAACCTCGCCTCGGCGCTCGTCGCCGAAGCGCCGTTTGTCAAAGCACGCGAGGCCGATCAACTCGTTTATTCGAATTACTTCCGCGACTTGTTTTGGAAAGTGTTGCGGATTCGATTCGAGGCCGGAGCGTTTTCGAGTTGGGTCGGCTCGTTCGCCGAACTTCAATCGTTGATCTATCTCAAGATCGAACCGCCGAGCGTCGCGACCCGCGACCGGGCAAAAGAGATCGCGGCCGACGACATCCTCCGCCGGGCCGGGGCGCTATCCGTGGCAACCATGGCGCAACGGGACGGCCTCGACCATAAGGCCGAACTCGACGCCGGAGCGCAACCCGAGGCCGTTCCGCTCACGGGTTCTGTAAACATCCCGACGCCGTCGACCGAATCCGTCGAGGACGCCTTGCGAAAACTTTGCACCGACTTCCGGGGCTACCCGTAGCCATGCCGATCATCGAACGAACCAAACGAGAAAAGGAACTCGCGGCGCTACTCGCGCTCGCGCTCGGTTCCCTCGGCGCTTCGGTCGACGCCGGTCGTCCCGACTATGCTCGATTCACGGAACAAGCGACGTCGGCGTTCTCGCAAACCTTGACGAACGTTTACGTCGACGCGGCGAACGCCTTGGCCGGATCTCAAAACGTCGAGATCGATCAAGAGGCCGAGGCCGCGGCGGCGATTTACATTACGTCCGTCGCTCCGACCTTGGCTCGCGGCATGGCTCAGAACACGGCCGCGGCCTTGGCTCGTCGGCCGTTGGCTCCGGGAGCGGCCTCGACGTCGTTCCTATTCTCGCCGGGTCGGGCCGTGTCGGCGTCAATAACCGAAGTTACCCGAACCGGTTCGCAGGCCGACCGGATCGCGGCTCGAACCATCGGCGCACGGTTGGCCGTTCGAACCGTCGGCATTTGGCAAACGGCTCGGGATGATCTCGTTTGTCCTATCTGCCGACCGCTACACGGACGACCGGAACTCGGCCCGAACGGTTGGGCCTCCCGAGTTCCCGGAGGATCTCCGGCGCACATCGGTTGCCGATGCGAAATCGTCTATCGCTTTGAACCATTGGCGGGCCGCTTGGCCGGCCCCCGAATCTAAGGAGTCGCCGAGCATGGCAACGAAACAAGCAACCCGCAAGCCGAGCAAGTCCGTCGCCGATACCTCGTTCGTTGCGCTCGAAGCGACCGAGGATCGGATCGACGAGGCGGCCCACGTTATCCGCGGCGTTAAGGTTATCGGCCGAACCTCGGCCCACGGCTACGAATACTCGGCCAAGGCCGTTACCGAAGCTAAGGCGGCCTACGAGGGCGCTCGCGTTTACGTCGGCCACAAACGCGAGACGGCGACCCGAACCGGCAGCTACGGCGAGCGCCTCGGCGTTCTCAAGAACTATCGAGTTCAAGAGGGCGAAGGGTTCGCCGACTTGCACTACAACCCGGAACATCCCCAAGCGAAACAATTTATTTTCGACGTCAAGAATACTCCGAACCTACTCGGGTTCTCCCATCATGCCGACATCGTCGTTAAGAAGTCCGGCGGGAAAACGGTCGTCGAGTCTATCGATAAGGTTTACAGCGTGGATCTCGTAAACGTCCCCGCTACCACGAAAGGCGTTTTTGAAAGTGCAGGAGATTCAATGCAAACGTTGAAACAAATGATCGAGGCCGCGGAACCGAAGTCGCTTACGGTTCTCGAAGATATGATGAGCGGCGGGGCGATGTCGCCCGATCTTCCCGTCGAGGTCGCGGCCGACTCCGGGGCCGATGCGCAAATCAAGGCCGCTTTCCGTTCGGCCGCGATTGCCGCGTTCGACGATGAATCGCTCGATTCGAAAGCGACGCTCGCGAAGATCAAAGAGATCCTCGCGGCCTACGATAAGTTGACGAGCAAACCGGCGGCCAAGTCCGACGAACCTCCGGCCGATAAGGGCGCGACCGAGTCGGTCGACGATCTCAAGGCGAAGGTTCTCAAGTTGGAACGCCGCGACGCCGTCCGGGCGCTCGCCGCGAAAGAGAACGTCAAACTTCGCGACGTCGATCTCTCGGCGGCCGTCGCCTTGGAATCCGACGCCGACCGCGTCGAGTTCGTCAAGGGTTTGCCGAAAGCCGACGCCAAGCAAGCGGCCGGCGCTCCTCGTCCCGGTTCGACGACCGTCGTCGAGTCGGCCTCCGAAGCGGCCCCGAAGGAGTTTAAGAGCGAAGCCGACCGGAACGCTTGGCTCCGAACCTAGTTCGATCTCCCGTCCCTTTGTAAATGCTCGCCGCGCAACGGCGGCAAATCGATAAGCAGCGCAGCCAAACAAGAAACGCAACGTTTAAGGAACCTCAGAAATGGCAGACTACTTTCCACTTAAGAAACCCGTAGGCGAGAATATCCAATCGTTCGTAGCGAACGCCTCCCTCGGCATCGACATCGGCGACCTACTGTATCAGGAAACGGACGACGCGCGTCCGGCCTCCTCGCAGGCCGATCAACTTAGCGAAACGCTGAATCAAGCGCTCTTCGCCTCGAAGTTTATCGGCGTCGCCAATTCGAGCCGCTCCTCGACCGACGCCGTCGCCGGAACCGTTCGCGTTCAAGTCGATGGACTTTACGAGTTCCCGGTCGTCTCTTCGACGTTCGAAATTGGCGACCTCCTCGGGGCCGACGAGGCGGCGAGCGGAACCGCGCTCGAAGATCAACAACTCCGCAAGGTAACGAACCCGGATCTCGCCGTCGCCGTCGTGACCGAACGCAAGGCGTCGGCCGCGACTAAGGTTTGGGCGCGAATCCTTTCCCGCGTCGCTTGCGATCTCGGCAATCGTCGCGACCCGGTTCCGGCGGCCGTCGCCGCGGCCGGTTCGACGGCGGGCGACGCCGCGGCCTTGTCCTACGGAATGAACATCGTCAGCGCCGCCGACGGAACGAAGGGCGTGATTCTGCCGACCGGATTCCCCGGAGCCAAGGTAAGCGTTTACTCGTCGGTAGCGACGAACGGCCTCAAGATCTATCCGCACACGGGCGGCGACTTCAACGACGGCACGACGGATGCGGCCGTTACCATCGAAGGCAAGACGCATTCGATCTTTGAATGCATGGACGGAACGACGTGGGCCGCGATCTACACGGCCAATACCTAGTCGAAACGACCCGGCCTCGGTCGGGTGAACAACCCTCGACGCTTCGGCGTCGAGTTGCCGATACTCGAACGTTTTACAAATCACGCAACCCGCATTTTTCAAGGTAGAGGAAATGATTAACTCCCGAAAACTCATCGGCGTAATGGAAAGCCACGCCGGGCAAGCGAAAAAGGACGGCCTCGACGATCGCGCCGCGACGCTGAAAGGCGTTCGGGCGATGTCGACGATGGTTCTCGAATCCGTCGGCATCACGCGCGACGAGTTCGGCCGGCCGACGATCAAGGCCGGTTCGATCAAGCCGACCGAATACGATCTCGTCGAAATCGCCGAGGCGATTGGCGATCAATTCGGTTTCAAGAACTTCGGCCGCTCGTTGTTCGACAAGTCGGAGCGTTTGCAGTTTCACGGTATGACCGCTTTGGAAGCCGGGCCGGGCATCGACCCGACGGCGTTCGCCGCGATCAACCTTTGGACGGCGACGGCGGCCGGCCTCGTCGAGGCGCAGGTTATCGAAAAGTTCGCCAACCCGCTTTTCATCGGCGATAAGATGGTCGAAACGAAGCCGACCCGCTTGAACGGTCAGAAGTTTATCGGCGTAACGGGCATCGGCGATAAGGCCCAAACCCGCAACCCCGGAGAACCGCACGCCCGCGCAGGGTTCGGCGCTCACTACGTCACGACCCCGGAACTCGAAGAAAAGGCGCTCGCCGTCGAAGTGACGCAAGAGGCCGATTTCTACGATCTCACGGGTCAAGTAATGGACACGGCCGCCGGCGTCGGAACGGAACTCGGCTATCGCAAGGAGTCGACACAACTCGACCTCGTCCTCGGTATCTCGAACCCGTACAACTATAACGGCACGGGTTACGATACTTACCAAACGGCGACGCCTTGGATCAACAACCAATCGAATCCGCTTAGCGACTATAACGACGTCGACGACGCGCTCGATCTCTTCCGTCAAATGACCGACCCGGTCACGGGGAAAGAAATCCTCGTTATGCCGACGCAAATTTTGCATCATCCCTCCCGCGCGATGGACTTTCACCAAGTCCTAAACGCGACCGAGATCCGCAACGTCACGAACACGAACACGACGACCATTGCTCCGAACCCGCTCGCGGGTCGTCGGTTCGAGTTGCTCGAATCGCCTATCGCGGCGAACCGTTGCACGGCCGCGGCGGGCCTCAATCTCTCGGCGGCCAATGCTAAAGCGCGTTGGTATATCGGCGACTTCAAGGCCGCGTTTAAGTGGATGGAAGCGTGGCCGCTCCGGGTCAATTCCGTTTCGGCGAACGAGTTCGTCATGCGCGACCGCGGCTTGATCGCGGCGTTCTTTGCGAACTATCGCGGGATCGGGGCCGTCCGCGAACCTCGCCACGTCGTGGTAAACACCCACTAGGCCGCGCTTGTGGGATCTTAGAACCTCGGCGGCCGTTTTGCCGGTCGCCGAGGTTTCCTTTCCTTTGCTTCTCTCCCGAGGTTCCCGACCGTGTCGAAATCAAAAGTAGGAACGACCGACGCCGACCCGTTCGCCCCTCCGGCGGCGTTGCTCGCGTTCTCGGTTCTCCTCCCGCGTTGTTTGGTCGGCGAGCGATATTTCGTCGCAACCGACGAGGCCGACGCTTTCCGTCAATACCGCGAACTCGGCGGCATTACGGCGCACGTCGACCGGCCGATTGTCAAACCGTTGGCCGTCGGTTCGTCCGAGTATGCCGAGGCCGTCAAGCAACACGCCGCGAAAACGAAACCGGCCGAGGCCGTCTCGCCGTAGTTTGTTGTCCGACGTCGTCGAAACTTTTCCCTATCCCGTTTGCCGAACGAAGAGATCGACCGCCGATGCCAAGCGACCTCGAAAACCTACGAACGCGCCGGTCGGCTATTCTTGCCGAACTCGCCGCTTTAACGTCGACGAGCCAAGGCGGTCGCGTGAATCAAACGGCGATGGGGAGAAGTTTCGATCACGTTGGATACAAAGACGGACTCTATAGAGAACTCGAAGCTATCGACAAGTTGATCGCGAACGCCGACGACGGCAGCGGCGCGGGCGGTTCCTTCGAGATCGAAACGCAAGGTTTGATTTAGCATGGTCGACGCTTACGAAAACCAATCGCAATTCGCCGAGGGAACGGAAACCGTTACCCTTTACGCGACCGACGACGCGGCCGGAACTTCGGTCGCTAACGCGCTCGTCGGCGACTTGACGAATCGGGAGGCGTCGCAACTCGGAACGCTGAACGTCGAAACCCGAACGATTGCGATTGAACTCGACGCGGCGGATCTCGGGGCCGTCGTTCCGTCTCCCGGTTCGAAGATCGTTCGAACGTCGCCGTCGTCGAGTTGGCGGATTATCTCGACGCCGGTTTTCGATCACGTTATCGGCGTATATCGTTGCCTTTGCTCGGAGTTGAAATAGTGACCCCCGACGAGGCGATCCAATTCGTTCGCGACATCCCGCGCAATCTCGGGGCCGTCGATCTTACGCGCCCCCTCGGCGAATGTCGCGAGGCCGTTCGGGAATCGATCCGGCAAAACTTCGCCAACCAATCGGCCCCCGACGGAACGGCGTGGCAACCCCGCAAACCGAACCCCGACGACGACGGGCATCCGCTCCTCGACGATACGGGGTTCCTTAAGGCGGCGGCGCTCGGACTCGGGCCGGGCGGGTTCGACGATCTCTCGGCCAAGGAAATGCGAATCGGAATCGATAAGTCCGTCGACCTCGGCGGCATCCCCGGAGCGCAGGCGCACGACCGAGGGAACCCGTCGACCAATCTCCCACAACGGGAGTTTTTCGCGCCGTCGTCCGAGGGGCTCGATCAATGCGGCGAGATCCTCGCGACGTTTATTGAACAAGCGGTATTTTAAGAGGTTCGACAAATGGGATCGATTCGCGGCGAAGGTGGCGCGGGCGGCGGCGGAGGCGGCGGGCTCGCCGATCTTGTTGACGATACAACGCCGCAACTCGGCGGCAATCTCGACGTCAACGGGTTTAACGTCGGCGGCGCAACTCCGACGCAACTCGGCTATTTGGCGGCGACGACGGCGGCCGGTGCGGCGTTGCTCGATGATGCGAACGCGGCCGCGCAACGAACTACCCTCGGATTAGGAACGGCGGCCGTCGCGGCTTCGGGCGACTTCCAAGCGGCTAACGCCAATCTAACGGCGCTGGCCGGGCAAACCGGCGAAGCCGATAAGGTTTCCTATTGGACCGCCGCGGCGACGTTGGCCCTTGCGACGTTGACGGCGTTTGGCCGTTCGTTGATTGCCGCGGCCGACGCCGCGGGCGTGCGAACGCTTTTGGGGCTCGGCACGGCCGCGACGACCGACGCTAGCGCCTACCAAGCGGCCGACGCGGAATTGACGGCGCTGGCCGGGCTCACGTCGGCGGCCGATAAGGGCATCCAATTCACGGGCAGCGGCACGGCCGCGACCTACGACCTAACGGCGGCGGGGAAAGCGTTGCTCGACGACGCCGACGCGGCGGCGCAGCTTGTGACGCTGGGCGCAGTAGGCGCGGCATCGCCGACGCTTACGGGTACGGTCGTCGTGCGACAAACGGGCGGCGTGGCCGGCACCGACGAACTACAGATTTCCCACGACGGCGCAAAAACAATCGTGCGCTCGAAAGACGGCGGAATTATCTTTTACGACGGCGCAACAAATAATTGCGATTGGAGCGTAACGACAACCGGGACTTTCAAAGTAGGCGGCAACATCACCTATGGCGGAACGATGTTGTCTGATAATTTCGCCGCCTACAGTTCGGGCGCGCAGGTCAAAACGGCCGGCATGTTTGCATGGTGTAGCGGCACGCCGGGCGTTACGGGCGTAACAACCGCCATTGCCCAGCCGTCAACGGGCGTCGTCGAAATCAACAACGGCACGCTCGGCCAGTATCGCGACTTCAAAGCTCGCGTCATTCAATCAACGCAAACAACCGGCACGGCTCCGCTAACGGTCGCGTCAACGACGGTCGTTACCAATCTAAACGCCGACAAACTCGACGGGAAAGACGCGACCGACTTCGCACCATGCACGCAAGCGACGCTCACGGCGGCGGCCAGCGTCGCGCTAGACTTCGCGGCCGCCGGGCTCGCGACGTTGACGACCGACCAAAATACGACGTTCACGACCAGCAACCGCGCGGCGGGCCGGCAACCGTACAACTTGCGAATCATCGGCGGCGGCGCGCATACGCTCACGTTTCCGGCTGGTTGGAAGTGGCTCAACAGCACGATGCCGGCCGCAATCGCGTCGGGCAAAACGGGTCGGCTTTGCTTGGAATGTTACGGTTCGGCCGATACCGACGTTGTCGCATCCTTTGCCGTGGAGGCGTAACGCATGATCGGCAATTTAGGCACGGCGTTTCTCGGCGTGGTCGGCACCGACGTTACGCCGGTCGTTTATACGCTCACGCTCGACGACCTATCGACGCGGTTCATGGAATACGACGGGGCAGCGGCGTCGATTAAATTCAAGCTCACCGCAACGAACGGCGGCGGGGCGTTGACGACTTCGAGTTTCGTTTATCTCGACTCATCGCAGGGTAGCGGCATGGCCGCGAATGCGCTCGACGCCGTCGGCGACGTTGCGACACTTATCCAAACGCAGCTTAACGCCTTGGCCGGCTATAGCGGCGTTACGGCCAACGGCGTGGCGACCGTGCCGGGCGATCAGTGGGATTTTACGATCACGTTTCCCGGCGGGCTCGGCGTTACGAATCTCGCGTTCCATGCGTCGAGCCAATGGCACCCGACCGTCACGCTGATAGAAGCCGTGACGCAGCAGGGCGTTGAGGCCGTGACCGGCGTCGCCGAGGTCGTCACAATCTCGGCTGGAAGCGACGGGACGACGACCGTAGAGGGGCAATCGTTTGAGGTTGTCGCCGGGCTGTTTATTACGGTCGGTTCGTTTAGCGGTTTTACGCTCACGGGCGGCGGCACGGGCAACTCGTCCGCGACCTACACCGCAGACGCTACCGGGGCCGTCAGCGATTGGTCAAGCGGCAACCCGTCTATCGCGTCCGTGAACGTGAATACACAAGGGGTCGACGCCGTCACAGGACAACCGGAAATCCACACGATCACGGCGGAGCCCACGAACCCGACGGGCGGATACTGGGAACCCGGCGGCGGCGGCGGCGACGTAGCATACAACGCCGACGAAGCGGCGATTGCCAATCAGATATTCGGGGCCGTCGCGTTGTCCGTCACAGCATCCGGCACGCTCGACGCCAGTACGGTCACGATCACGACCGCCGGCAACGGGCCGATTTCCGACACGGCCCTTAGCCCGGTTAGCGACGTTTTGACCTTACCAGAAGTTACGCATTCGATTGCCTAATATCGACGGGGACAATTCAATGATCGAGATTCAGCTCAGCGATACGCTCGAAGCCGACTTTTCTACGCACAACGACGCCGGAGCGAACACAAACGCCGACTCTACTCCGACGTTCACGGTCTACAAGAACGGCTCGGCCGTCGTCGCGCTCACAAGTCAGAACGCGACGAACTACGGCACGGGCCTTTATCGTTGCCTTGCCGCGATCACTTCGGCAAACGGGTTCGCACTCGGCGATAAGGTCGCGATCGTCGCCACGGCAACCGTCGGCGGCGATACATCCTCGGTTGTTCTCAAGGTCGCGCAGGTCGCCGCGATCTACGCCGCGCAAATCGATCTATCCGACGACGAATCGAACACGCAAGACGAGTATTCTGTTCAATGGTTCAAGAACGGAGCGCCGGTCACTTCGGGCGTTACGTCGCCGACAATTCAAGTAATCAAGCGGGCCGACGGAACCGATCTCGTCGCGGCCGCGGCAATGACCGAAATAGGTTCGACCGGCGCGTACAAATACGATGCGACCGCCGAGGCGAATCGGATCTCGGCAGGGGAGGCCGTCGTCGTTCAAGTCCAAGCGACCATCGACGGCGCGACGCGAACGTGGCGCAGAATGTTAAGTCGCGACTCCGCGGCGGCCTAACGTAAACGGATCAAGACAAATGGGAATGTTCGCGAAGCTACTGCCTTTCCTCGACGACGAGTTCGGATTCGATCTCGGCGGCGGCCTCGCGCTTGCTCCCGACTACGATCCCGTTTGGTTGCGTTGCCAAGACGCCGTATTGAACGCGCTCGTCGAAATGGCCGAGGCCGGAGAACTTCCGGGCATCGCGGCGGCCTCGATCATCGCGGCCGAACAACCGGACGTTTCGCGACTCTTCGGGTCGACGGGAAAATGCCTTACGCTTTCCTATCCCGGTTTGATCGTGTGGCCGTTTCAACAAGAGGCGTCTGACGTCGCCGCGGGCTCGAACCTCCTCGACGAGATTACTTATCCGGTCGCGATCTCGATTGTCGATAAGGGTTCCGGGTCGACCGGCGCGGACGGCATGATTATCAACCGTTCCTATCGTCGGCGTCATATGCTTTGGCGCGAGAAGATCTCCCGGAAGTTTCGGCACTTCCTCGCAACGCCGGACGAGGTTCGCGACGTTTACGTTCGTTACCAATTGTTCGCGATTCCGTCGGCCTACAAAAACGACGACCTATTTCACGGCGCTATCGTCGCCGATTTCATTTCACAAGAAACCCGCGACAACGAAGGCGGCTAAACCGCAGGAGTTACACGATGAGCGCAGCGACACGAATGGGAATCGGCACGACCTCGACCGTCGACACGGCGCTCGGGTTCATTTCGGAGAACATCCAATCGGAGCGGGTTCACCTCGCATCCGATGATAAGTTCCGCGGGACGTACTCGAACAACGCCGGGCCGACCATCGAAGGGCCGGAGCGGGTTTTCGGCACGACGGAACACGCTTTCAACCCGGAGGAGGTCGCGATCATTCTCGAACTCCTCGGGTTCACGCCGACGGGAACCTCGTTCGCGTTGAACGATAGCGCGCTTCCCGAGCGTTACATGACCATCGACCGCGAGGAGAAGGTTCATACATTCTCGGGTATGGTTCTCGCGTCGGCTACTCTGCAATGTTCGGCCGGGTTCCCGTGGCGTTGGACGCTCAATTGGTTGGGTGAACAAGAGACAATCGGAAACTCGGGAACGTTCCCCTCGATCTCGTTGACGGAAACCGGCCCGCTCGCCATGCACCATGCGGCCGTTACGCTCGTCGGCGCGGGGTCGCGGGTCGTCGAGGATATTTCGATCACGATTGATAATATGGTCGAGCATCGTTGTTTCAATGCCGACTTTTATACGCCGGAGCGCCACGGCCGAAACGTCTCGGCCTCGTTCGCCGTTCCTTACGAGGGCAACACGGATATGCTCCGGGCCTCGGTCGCCGGAGCGACGGGCCTTATCACTTGGACGCGGGCGAACTATTCGAGCGCTTGGACGTTCGGCAACTTGCAAGCGCCGCGCGGCATCGTCTCGAAATCGAAGGGATCGAAGCGGATGTTATCGTTCGACGCCGTCGCCCGCAAAACGGGTTCGACGATGGAACTCGCAATCGTTCACGACTCGACGCCGTAGCACGCCGCAAGGCAACGGCCGCGGAACGGCCGGCTACGGTTTGGTTTTTGGTTTCTTATCTCTAACGGAGGACGGATCGAATGAGCGGAACAATTTCGGATTACTTGGAAGATGGGTACACGGTTCAAGCCGGGATCGCGCCGGTCGAGGGAGTTCACAACGGAATCTCTATCGAGTGGCGGCCGTGTCTCTCGGCCGATACGTCAAAGGTAATGGACGCGAAAACCGACGCGGCTTACATCGAGGCCGTCGTCGGACTCGTCGCCGAGAAACTCGTTCGATGGAACTTAAAGAACTCGAAGGGCGAAACGGTTCCGATCACGAAAGCGAACGTTGCGCGGGTGCGCAGACGGTTGCTCGATCCCATCGCGAACGCCGTCGTTTTCGGCGACCTCCCGGACGGGACGAAACTCGACATCGAGGCCGACTTAAAAAACTAAGGGTCGGCCTTCGGTTTCTCCTCGATCATCCGAAGGTCGCGCGGCTTAGTTGTCGGGAGTGTCAACAATGGATGATTACGCCCGAATGGGAGTTTCAAAAACAACGGGGGACGGGCAATCGCGATCCCCGTCCTCCGGGTTTCCCGACGCCGTGCGGCTCGTGTCCGCGCGAGTCGCCGGCTAGGGAAGCCGAAACGACGATCAAGGAAAAGAACGTTCGGGCGTTTTTGTTTTGGCAAGAGGTTCGGGAGTCGAACGGCGCGGCGCTAACTATTTGGTCGGCGCTTACCGGCAGGCAACCGGATCGGCTAACGTATCGGGTTTTGCAAATCGTCGGGGCCGTCGTTCGAGATCACGAACTATCCGTACAACTCGAAGCGACTTCGCTCGGGGTTCTTTCGGCGTCGATGAGAAGATAGGGGAAAGCCGTGGCCGACCGCAAAGTTACCTTTACCCTCGGAACGGCCGTCGACCCGCAAGCCAAACGGGAGGCGGCCGAACTCGCGGCCATGCTATCGTCGATTAAGACGGCGGCCGAGGGGGCGACCAAGGCCGTTCGGGCGACGTTCGACGCCTCCTCCCGTGGGCCTCGTAGCGGCGGGGCCGGTTCCGGGGGCTCGGGAGGCGCTCCGGGAGGCCGGCGCTCGCCTACGGCCTCGGGAGGCTTCGAGCGGGGCTATGATCGGGCAGCTATCGACGACCTCCGGCGGCAACGGAACGACGAGCGCCGGGAACGGGAGGGAATCCTCGCCGACCGACGCCGGGAGGCCGAGGCCGAAAAGCGGATCCTCGCCGAGCGGGTTCGAGCCAACGTCGAGGCCGGGCAAAGGATCCGGGACGCGGCGCGGGCGACTAAGGCCGGGAACTATCAGGCCCGCGCAGGCGGAACCTACGGGGCCGGGTTCGGCCGCGGCGGGGGCGGTTCGTCGATTCCGTCCGACGGCGATTTTAAGTCGCATATCGAAGGAGTCGCGAAAGCCTACGAGGCGCAGGAGCGGGCGGCGGCGCGGGCCGCGGCGACCCAACAAAGGAACGTTCGCGAACTCGTCTCGGGTTCGAAGCAAGCCGCGGCGGGCGTCGGCAGTATCGCCCGAGCGTTCGTCTACCTCGGAGTTAGCGGCGAGGAGAATCTCGAAAAGGCGCTCCGGGTTCTCGCCAAGTTCGAGGCGGGCATGTCCGGGATCTCCGGCGTCTCGAACGTCGTCGGCGGCGTGAGCAAGGCAAGCCGAGCCTATCGCGGCCTCGGAGCCGGAGCGGGCCTCGCGGCAGGCGTCGGGGCCGTCGGCGTCGGCGGAACCGTCGCGCTCGGGGCCGCGGCGTTGGCTACCGGCGCGGGCGTCGGGTTTGGCCTCGGTCGACTAGCAATCGGCGAGCATTCTTTCGGCCGCATGACCGACGCTTGGGGCGTTACCGATTGGGCCGGAGAAAAGGCGGCGGCCAACCGAGGCCGAGTCGCGACTACGGCGAACCGTCAAGTTCGGCAACGCGCCCGAACGGCCGAGCGCTACTCCGACTATTCGACCTTGGCCGGGTTCGACATCGCCGACGCCGAAGGGCGCGGCGGCCTCGGGGCCGGATCGAATCGCGCTCGGGCGGCAGTAGCCGAGGCGCGGGCGCGAACGGCCTCGTTCGAGAACCGAGTCGCCACGGGAGGCGGGGGGAGTTTCGAGCAAATCACGGGCGAACGTTCGGCCGCGAAAAACGGCGAGGTCGCGGCGCTCAATACGGCCTTGGCAATCGAAGAGCGCCGAAAGCAAATCATCACGCAAACCGTCGAGAAAGAAAAGGAAAAGACGCGGGCCGTTATGGAAGGGATCGAAGCGTCGAAAGCGTCGCTCGGTTTGGCCGACGCGGCGACGGTTCGACTCGCGGAGAGCGGGGCCGGCAAACGAGCGCGGGGCGAGAAGTTATCCCGCGAAGAGGCCGGAGCGCTCGGCCAATTTTTCGGCGACGCCGGACAAGAGGAGGCCGCGAAACTCGGGGCCGACGTTCTCAAGAGTAACCCCGAGTTGGCGAAGTTGGCCGACGAAATCGCCAAGGCACGGGCCGCGCAGGAAAAGGCCGTCCTCGTCAAAGTCGAACAAGAGTTGACGGGCCGAATCGTCGTCTCTCCCGACGGCGACAAACTAAAGGCCGACATCGAGCAGATTATTAAACAAATGGAAGAGGAACGCCGTCGCTTGTTGCGCGAGGCGTTCGACGCCGAAAAGAATGATCGGCAATCGCGCGAGGATCTCACGCGCACGACGAGCGGAGCCTAGCGAATGAACCCGACCGACTTATCGGCCTTAGCGACGCGGATCGAATCGACGCCGGGCGTCAACGAGATCCCGCTCGCGCCGTCCCGACCGATCAAGGCGAACCCGTTATCGGCCGCGGCGCTACGGAACCCGAAGATCCCGCGCAGGTTTCCGGCCTCGTCCTCGACGACGAACGACCGAGCGCGAACCGTGTCGAACGACGCGCTCCGCAACTCGGCGAACGTCGCCCCGAGGCCGGCCAGTATCGACAAGCCGAGCAATGCGAAAGACAATCGGCGGTTCGTTTGTTCGAGTCGTTCGATTCTGTTTTCCAGCGTGGACATTGCCGCGGCCTCCGGGGGTTCGAAATGATCGATATTCGTTACGGAGCTTACCAATTCTCTCCCGGACTTCAAACGTATCGGTTTGCGATCCGTCCCGGTTTCTCGGAGAATTTCCTCCGGGCCTCGCATACTTACGAGGTAGAAATCCGCGGTTATCTCGTCGTCGACCATGACGTTACCGACGCCGACGCGCCGGCCGATCTCGTCCGACAAATTCGGGAGTTCAAAGCCGCGTTCGCTATCGACGGCCAAGACTTCACGGCCCGCAACTCCGAAGGGGAGATCATCGACTCGGTACTCTCGGCGGAGATCCTCGGCGGCCTCCGGGTTCTTGAGGGGCCGACGTTCGAAGAGGCCGGGCCGGGCGAACTCGTTCGCAAGCGAACCTTTCGGGTATTGCTCGGCGGCGAACAAGTTCTAACGACCGGGCCGGGCGGAGGCGGAACTCCGGCCAACGTCTCACGGAATCAATCGATTAGTTACGAGGGCGACGGCGGCCCGCGGTTCGTGATGGTCGAGACGATGAACACGCCTCCCATTAAGCAACAAACCAATCGGTTTACCAAAACGCGCTGCACGCAATCGGGGTCGATTGTTCGTCGGTACTCGCGACCGGCGCTCCCGGCTCCGATCCATCCGGCCGACGAAAAGCACGACTTGCGTCAAGTCGCGTTCGTCGACCGCGAGAACGATACTTACGAGGTTAGTTGGACTTATATTTTCGAGCGCGGCACGGCGTTCGGCTAAAGGCAAAGGGGAAAGATTATGGCAACTTGCGAATGGGTCGGGAACGCGCTAGCCGTGGCGCAGGTTCATACATGGACGTTTGCCGGCACTTGGGAAGCGACCGACGTAATCAACGTTACGATCAACGGCAAGACGATCTCGGTCGTCGCCGGTTCGACGGTCGCGGCAACCGTAGCGACGACGGTTTACACGGCGCTTGCGGCCTCGACGATCCCCGAGTTTCGGGAAATCACTTGGAGCGACGACGCGGCCGGCGTTATCACGGGAACCGGCGTCACGGCCGGGCAACCGTTCGTTTGCACGTTCACGACGACCGAAACCGGCGGCGGCGGGGCCGACGCGCAAACGATCAACGGCGGCGCGTCCTCGACGGGAACCGTTACCACGGCCGCGAGCGGGCCGAATGACGTCGCGAATACCGCGAATTGGTCGGGGGCCGCTCTGCCGGTCAACGGCGATACGATCATCATTCGCCGCGGCGTCTCGTTGCTCTACGGCCTCACGACGCTTGCCGGCGTTACTCCGGCCGTTCTCAAGATCTTCTCGGAGTTTTGGTCGAACGGTTCGCGGATCGGACTTGCCGAGATCCACGGCTCGGGAACGTCGGCCTACGTCGAATATCGTTCGCGGTTTTTCGAGTTGCTCGGAGCGACGGCGGCCGACCTCGGCCTCGGGACGAACACGAAAGGAAACTCTCTATTAAACATCGACTTCAAAACGGGAACCGTTGCGCTCACGGTTCACCGAACGCCGACGTCGGTCGACGATGCGCGGCCCGCGTTGTGTCTTGCGATCAATCCCGGAACCGTTGCGAACGGAACGCTCGAAGTTCTTTCGGGTTCCGTCGGCGTCGGGTTCTATAACGAAACTTGTAAGGTCGTCCCGAAGATCGGATACCGCACGAATAAGGAAAGCGATTCTCAAGTTTACTTCGGCCCGAACGTGACGCACGGAGCGACGTTCACGCAATCGGGCGGCATCGTCGAGATCAACTCGGCGACGACGCAAATCGACAAGACGGGCGGAACGTTGACGATCAACGGCACGGGCGCTCACCCCATCGTGAACAACTTCGAGGGCGCGATCGTTTACAATTCGACGGGAACCATCGGAGCGACGTCGGTCGAGATCGGCGGCGAGGCGTCTCTCGACTTCTCGCAAGATCTCACGGCGAAAACGCTCGGCTCGGCGATTCAAGCCTATGCCGGGGCGACGATCATCGTTCCGGCCGACGTCGTGACGAGTTTCGCGTTTAAGGCCGTCGGTTGTCGGTTGTCCGATATTAAGATCGAAAGCCAATTCGATAAGACTTGGACGCCGACCTAAGAGGATCAAATGGCAGCAAACGGGATTGAGACGAGCGCCACGTTTCCGGGGGTCGTCGCCGTCGTCGGCGGGACGTTCACTTGGGGACACGGAGAAACGCCGGGCGTTTGCGTTCTGCAAATCGCTCCGCAACCTCGCGCGCCGAAAACTATCGGGACGCTACAAATAACCTACGGAAACGTCGGACTCAAATTCGACCGTTGCCGGGTCGTCTCTTCGAAGATCCGCCGCGACTCCTCCGGGCAAATCGTCGAGGTCGTGATTCAAGATTGGCGATGGGAGTGGCAGGATCGCGGCTATATGAATTGCCGATACAACGTGCGAAACGGCGACGGAACGCTCGTCGACCATTGGGAGAAAGCGCCGCAATCGATTGCGTCGGAGGCGTTCAAAGCGTTCGGGCAAAAAACGTTCGACGTAACAAAGTTGCCGAATCAACCGAGGCCGCTCGTCGATTGGACGATGGAAAACCCGGCGCGGGCGTTGTCGACCCTTTGCGAGTCGCTCGGTTGTCGCCTCGCGCCGAAGTTCGGCAACGGTTGCGACGTCGTCAAGGTCGGCGAGGGGCAGGCGTTGCCGACCGGCAAAGAGTTTCCATTGATCGAAATGAATCAAGGGTTTGACCCTCCCGAAAAACCCGGCGGCCTTATGGTCGTCGGCGGGCCGGCCGAGTTTCAATGCGACTTCGAACTCGAAGCCGTGGCGCTCGAAGCGACCGGCGAATATGTTCCACTCGACGAAGCGAGCTACAAACCGGCGGGCGGCTGGACGCAAGACGCCACAATTAGCCTAGACGGAATTAGCGAAGCCGACGCGAAGATTAAGCAGATCGCGAAATCTTCGGTTTATAAAACCTATCGAATCAAGTTCGACAATGGTCGCGTTTTGATTCCCGGCTACACGGACGAAACCGGCGATCAAGTAACGCGGATGGATCAACTCGTAATTCTCGACCGGCAATGCGAGCAAGTCGAACAACTCGGAAAGAAAGAGTTTCTTCCGTCTATGGTGTACGGTGCGTTTCGCGACGACGATAATTTATACGGATACAGCAACACGCTCGACGAGGCGAAGCCGATAGCCGACCTCGATTCCGACCTCGCGAAAACTTCCGTCTATCGCCACGGCCATACCGTCGACACGGAACGCGGCATCGTTCGCCTCTCGACTCGTTGCGTTCATATCAACGAAGATACGGACGAGATCGAACCGGCCAAACTTCGCTTAAGAATCGCGGTTTGCGTTCGCGACTACGCGACCGGAGGCGTTAAGCGCCACACGCGCGAGCGAACTTATCCCGGCAATAATTCGACGACGCCAAAGATCCTACGCCACGAGGAGATCGTCGCCCGGTCGATTCCCAAGTATCCAAATCAAGCGGGCCTCGGCGGTTCGTTCACGACGTACGAGAACACGAACAACGTCGAGGAGATCGACAAAGAGGCCGACTATTATCTCGACATCGAGGAGCAGGCTTATCAAACGCTTTACCCTGCCGATGCGACTTACGCCGGAATCGTTCCCTATTCGCCCGATGGAACGTTGCAACATATCGTTTGGACTTGGGGCAACGGCGGGCCGACGACGACGCGGCTCGGGTACAATTCAGAACTTGTGAACTTTATCACGCCTTACAAGCAACGCCGAATTAACGCGAACGTGCAAGCGGTCGTCGGCAATAACGGAATCGCGGCCCAATGATTACCGGCGAACTTCAATCGATCATCGCGGCCGAGGTTTCGAAGCAACTCCGCGCGTCACGGATGGGCGACGGTTCGGCCTCGATGCGTGTCGATCCGTACAATATCCCGTTTCGCAACGACTCCGGCGAAGTGATTCCGCCTTATGCCGTAATGCGTCCAGACGCATTATCAACCGAGGATGAATCGCAGGGGAATTGGTTTTTCAAGGTGGTCAAACCAGACGACCAATTTCGTAGGCGATATTACATAAACGGCCCCGTCGCGATTCCAGACGGCGGATTCGGAATGTGCAGCGACGGAACATATCCGACGATAGTTAGTTATGGCGGCGGCGGTGTTGTAGATTTCCAAGATCGCGGCGGCGTTTGTGAGGGCTCGTGGAAACTAAACGGGGCGGCAGGCGGCGTCGGCGGCGTCGGCGCTTTTACTTACATTGACGACTACGGCTACAAGCCGGGTATCTACGCCTCGCGACTAGCACTGGTAGTTCAATCCGAATTGACGCGGCTCACTATAGTTACAGACGCCGAGATCGAAATATTCGGAACGCTTGCGTGCAAGATCGTCGACAACGGAGGAACGACGAATATGGAAGTCGACGTCTACTATGCGAACATGATTTCAAACATCGACCATCCAGCGTCGATTGCAAAAATCGGAAACGGCGCATATTGCGAGGTATCGTACAATCACACTCGCGGCGTTTGGTACATCCTAACGTCCGACTATATTCTCTAGTCATTTCTAGGGTTCGTTGTATTTGCAGATTGAGAACTCGTCGGCCTTACCTCCGGCCCGGAGTTGTGCGATCCGATTCTCGGCCTTGCGCACGGCGGCGACGAGCGCCGGCCAACCCGACGCGCCGAGGATCGCGACGATCTCCCGACCTCGTTGTTCGAGCGTCAAGCCGACCGAGATTTCTCCCGACCCGTCGACGCGCACGGCGAGGACGATAGTCGTCTCGCCGCGAGCGCCTCCGGTCGTGAACACGCCGCAACGGATGAACCCGGAGAAGTCGGCCGGGTCGAAATCATTCGGCACGGGCGACCTCGTTCCGTTCGGCAAGTACGGCCGCTAGTTTAACGGCCTCCTCGACGAGCCGGGGGACGTTTCTAAGGTCGAGGGCCGTAAGGTTCGGCAAGTCGTCCCGGTTCGCCTTGCGAGCGTCCTCGACGCAAACGGCGGCCGTTGCCAGCAACGCCTCGATTCGACATCGGATCGCGTAGTTCGTCACGGTTAACCCTCCCGTCGTTCTGCCGGAGTTCGTTTCGGTCGGCCGCGCTTCCCTCGTCCTCGCGCGAGATCCCGGAGCGCGTCGAGATCCTCGCCGTCGAGAACCCGCGAACGCCCGAGGTATTGGCCGAGGCCGTGAGCGTGGCAAAGTTTCTTGGCGACCTCGTAGCCGATCCCGACCGAGGCCGCGGCGGTTTGTAGGGTTATCATTGGCCGGCTTCCACGGTTCGGGCTCCTTCGTTGGGTTCGGTTGACGGCGAGACTATGCGATCCAGTTTTTTCCGTGCGCCCCGATGTTGACGGCGCAACGATACATAAAGTCGAGGAACGGAACGATAACGTGTTGCCCGGCGTGGATAATCAAACCGGGCTCGGTCACGATCTCGCCGTCGACTCTAATCCATCCAACGGCGATCTCGCGGCGAACAATCTCCTCGTCGTATTTGTCAAACATGAGGTGCGTTCGCATTTGGTCGAGCAGTGTTCCGCGTTCGGTGCCAGTCATTTGAATCGTTCTCGGTTGTGGTTTCGGTTGGGTTCGACCCGAGGGGCGATTCCCTCGGGCGTTGTCGATTAAAGAAAAAACTCGATCCCCTCAGAGGCAGCAAAGGCGCGGGCGTCATCAGAGTTGGCGAACGTGTGAATCGTCCCGGTTCGGCAATCGACGCAAACCCACGGCAGGCATCGCGAGTAGTCGACGCCGGCCACTTGCAACCAAGTGTAATCGGGGTCGCATTGCCCGGTAATCTTCCGAGCGTTTAGCATTGCAGTCGTCATCGTTCGTTTCCTTAGTTGGGGGACAAATCAAACCGATGGGAATATAGTACCAGTATCGGTACGTTTAGCAAGTGGGGATTAGAAAATCGCAAAACCTCGTAAATCAGGCCGTTTCGCTATCGGAACCATTAACGGCCGTTTATTCGTTCCGACCGGAACCGCTCAAATTGGGCCGAGTTCGTTTGTCGGTTCGTCTCGTCGTCGGTACGATTCCGCTATGAGCAACAAACCAAAAACGCCCGACCTCGTCTCGACCTCCGACGCCGCGAAGATCCTCGGCGTTACCGACTCCCTCGTTCGCCGTTGGGGGCGCGAGGGCAAACTATCCGTTTTCGTCGTCGGACCTCGTTCCCGTTTACTCTACCGGGCCGAGGTCGTCGCCCTATCAAAGCAGGATCGGAAACCGGGGCCGAAACCGTCGGCCAAGATCCGCAAGCGCCGACCGGCCTCGAAGCGCGTTCGAGCGAAATAGTCGGCCTCGGTTCCGTTTTGATTAAACTCGACTTGCCGAGCGTACCGAAATCGGTACTATTGGCAACGTCGAGTTTTGTTTTACACGGAGGCCGAACGATGATCGACGACGAGGACGACGGAAACGAACCCGGATTGACGCAAGGCGAGCGGCTATTCTTTGCGCTCGCGATCCTCGGGTTCGCGGCAATTTCGGTTCTTTGCCTTTCGGTGTCGCAATGAATCAATCGGAGTTTGATTTCGACGCGGCGGCGACGGCCCGACGGAACGACCCGGCAACGAGCCATAAGGCCGCGGCCTCGGCCAAGGTAGCAGAATCGCGCGCCGTTGTACGGGCCGTTCTATCGAGCGCCCCCGTTCCGTTGACGTCGTTCGAGATCGCGGCCGAGGTTTCGGAGCGTTGCTCGCCGTCTCGCGTTCGAGGAGCGCTCGCCGAACTCACGGAGGCCGGAGAGTTGCTCGTCGATGATCTCGGCGTTTCGGAATACGGTCGGCAATGCTCCCGTTATCAATTAAAAAAGTAGGTTCCCAAATGTTCAACGTCGTCGATACCCTGCAACGGATCTTGACCGAGGCCGAATCGATTGGTTGCAAGTGTCCCGAGGGGGCCGCTTGTTCCGTTTGTGAGATTGTGTTTTTAGCTCGGGAGGCGCTCGAAGAGATCGAGACGCCGGCCGAGGTCGTTCGATAATCAAAAGGAGTTCGAGACAATGCTCGTTCTATCACGGAAGAAAAACGAAACAATTATGATCGGAACCGACATCGTTTTGACGGTCGTCGACATCCGGGGCGACAAGGTTCGCCTCGGGATCGAAGCGCCGAAGGAGGTAGCGGTACACCGGGCCGAGGTATTCCGAGCAATCGAACGGGAGCAGGGTCGAGGCGGAACCGCCCCGAATACGGCCTAATTTCGGCCGCTTGCAATTAGTACCGGATCGGGTACTATTAAACCTAGTAACGAACCCAACTCGTTTGTAGGAACCCCGAAGATGAAAACGAAAACGACGACTATCGGTTTCGAGATCCCGTCCCCGCTCACGTTTGCCGACGGCCTCGAATATGATGCGACCTTAGAGATCGAGGTCGAGGTCGAAATCGACTATGCCGAGCGGATGCACCGATTCGACCTCTCGGACGTTTCGGCGACCGATGCAACCGTTTCCGTTTGCGGGGTCGACGTTCCGGCCACGGCGCAGGCCGCGGAGTTGTTCCGTCAATGGTACGCTCGGCCGGAGAACGTTAAGCGTTTCGCGACGCTCGTCGAACGGCACTTGCCGGAGTCCGGCGAGTGTCCCGATCCGGCATACGAACGGGCCGCGCAAATGGGCCGACTTATTCTCCCGAACGGCCGCGACGTTTCTTAGGTGCAACCGTGAAAGATCCTCTCGACTCGATCCTCGTCGCTAGCTGGAAAGTTGGCGGCGAGGTTTTCGCTATCCGTTACCGTCGGCGGCAATTCGTCGCGGCGTTGCTGGCCGTCGGCCGACTTGCGTCGAATCCTCGTCTCCCGTTGTTCGGTTGGGGGGAGGCCGCGGCGTTGTCTCGTTTGATCATCGCCGATGCGAATACCTATGCCGATGAAACGGAGTGCAAAGGACGATGAGAGTTTTATTCGTGTGCGGAGAAAAGCACGGCGAGGAAATCGACATCGCCGTTCCGTTGCAGAACGTGTTGCGGTTCATTCGCGCGGGAGTGCCTGTCGGATTCCTCAGCAAGCGCGACGAGGTCGAATACGAACTCCGCTATTGGTCGGATGGAAAAGACGGAACCATCCCTTTGTATTGCAAGGCTGGAGCGGACGAATGCGACGTTCTTGACGCTATGAGGATTGCTCTTGACGCTATGAGGATTGCTGGCCGATGAGCAACGCTCGCCCCTGGAAATGTTCGATCTCCGAATATCACGCCGACCTCTCGGCCGTCTCTCACTCCGGCCTCGACATCGTTCTCGAAGATCCGGCCCGTTACCATTGGGAACGCATCCTAAAAATGCCGCGGGAGGAGAAAGCCGCGTTCGAAGAGGGGCAGCAAATCGAGGATGCCTTGATCGGCGGCGACGGCCCCCTCGGTTCAAACCTCGTCGAGATCCCGAAAGAGGTTCTATCGGCGAGCGGTTCCCGCGCCGGCAACAAATGGGAGGCGTTCGAAAAGGCGAACGCGGGCCGGGTTCTATGCAAACGGTTCGATCCTCTTTGGCGGATGTTGCAGAACGTGAAGCGACACGACGCGGCCCGCGAACTATTGACGGCCGACGGCGAGCGTCAGGCGACTATCGTATGGCACAACGACCGGCACGGCGTTGACGTCAAATGCCGATTCGATTTCTTGCACCTCGGGGCCGAGGTCGCGGTCGATCTCAAGTCGACGCGAACCCGAGGGACTCTCGACGAATGTAAACGCGAGGTCGAAAAATGGGGCTACTTTCGACAAGCGGCGTTATACATTGACGGGGCCGAGGAGTTGTACGGCCGACGGCCGCATTTCGTTTTCGTGTTCGTCTCGAAAACTCCACCGTATCGCGTCGAGACGTTCGAACTCGACGACGATTTTATTCGGATCGGCCGCGAGCAGAACGACGAGGCGCTCGCGACCTACGCCGCTTGTTTGAAGTCGGGCGAATGGGTTCCGAAATCGTTCGGCCGAATCCCGAAGTTGTCCCCGTCGAATTATCTTCGTTCGTCTCACTTTTATAGGAGTTAGTTTTTATGAGTTCCCAACACGGCGGCGAGGTCGAGATCCTCGAACGCGAAACCGACGGCGACGGGATGGGCCTTATGTCTATCAACGCCGCGGAGATCAACCAGCAAATCGCCACGGCGAAACGCTACCCCCGCTCGATCAAGGAGTTCGTTCGCGAGGCGACCGAAATGGTTTCGATGTCTCAAAGCATCGCGGCCGAATGTATGTATTCGTTGAAGCGCGGCCGCGGCGAGGACTCGAAAGTTATCGAGGGGCCGTCGGCACGCATGGCCGAGGTCGTCGCTAGCGCTTGGGGAAACTGCCGGGCCGGCGCTCGGGTCGTCGGCGAGGACGACCGTTTCGTTACGGCGCAAGGCGCGTTCATCGACTTGCAACGCAACGTCGCGATTACCTACGAGGTGCGCCGACGAATCACCGACTCGAAGGGGCGCAAGTATTCCGACGATATGATCGGCGTAACGGCGAACGCCGCTTGTTCGATCGCGCTACGGAACGCCGTGTTCAAGGGAGTCCCTAAGGCGTTTTGGCAGGAGATCTACCGAGTCGCACGGGCGACGGCGATCGGCGACGCGAAAACCCTCGGCTCGCGTCGGCAAGATATGATCGGCGCGTTCGCGAAAATGGGAGTCGATAAGGAAAAGGTTTTCGCGTTGCTCGAAGTGAAAGGCGTCGAGGATATTTCCCTCGATCACTTGGCGCTGATGGTCGGCATTTTCCAATCGATCCGGGACGGCGAGACGACTATCGAGGAGGCGTTTACCGTCAAGACGGACGCCGGAGCAATGTCGGCCGTCGGTTCGAAGTTCGGCCGGGATAAGGAACCGGCCGGAGGGGCGACCGAACCCGCCAAGGATTCGAACAACGATGTTCGCGGAACCCAACCGGGGGCCGACGGCGCTCCGGCCGATGCGTGGGCGGTCGATTGGCTCGAAATGATCGGCCAAGCGAACACGAACATCGAACTCGACGGCGTCGAGAAGATCGTAAAGGATTCGAAAACCCTCGGCTCGGAGCGTCAAGTTTTCCTCGTCGCCGAGATCGGCAAGCGCCGTAAGGCTTTGAAGTAGCATTACGATATTGGCTCGCATCGAAAGGCGGGCGACCGAGGGGATCGGCCTAACGAGCGTTCTTATACTTTCCCTTTCACGCCGGGCGGGTCAGTGACCGGCAGTTTTTATTCTCAACTCGAAAACCACAAAGGACCAATGCGATGAACGAGTCTCAAAAGTTTGACGAATGGGCGATTGTGGAGGTAATGGGGCATCAACGATACGCCGGCAAGGTGACCGAGCAGGCTATCGGCGGCTGCAACTTTGTCCGCGTCGATGTGCCGCGCATCGATCAGTCAACGCCCGAGCGTGCCGACATCACGCAGGCGTTTACTAAGCTACTAGGGCAGTCGTCGATCTTCGCAATTACACCAGTGAGCGAAGCGGTCGCTAGGCACGTTGCGGCGTCGATTCGATCCGCTCCGGTTCATATTTACGATCTGCCGAGCGTGCATCAAATCCCGATTCCTTACGAAGATACAGGCGACGACGAACAACCGTATCTGTAACCCGAACGACTCCCGTTGCAATTCGTACCGACTTTGGTACGATTGCCTGGAGTCGGTTATTTCCCAACTCAGTTTTAAGGACGACGATAATGGAACTCACTTGGATTCAAGGCGCGAATGGCAATCGTGCATCGGTTGAGTTTTGGGGCAGTAAAGAAGCGGCGGAGAAGTCGCTTGCGACTTTGACATGCTGCTCCGACTGCTCCGACTGCTCCGGCTGCTACGGCTGCTCCGGCTGCTACGGCTGCTCCCGCTGCTCCCGCTGCTCCGGCTGCTCCCGCTGCTACGACTGCTCCGTCTGCTCCCGCTGCTCCGGCTGCTCCGGCTGCTCCCGCTGCTCCGGCTGCTCCCGCTGCTCCCGCTGCTCCGGCTGCTCCCGCTGCTCCGACTGCTCCGACTGCTCCCGCTGCTCCGACTGCTCCGACTGCTCCCGCTGCTCCGGCTGCTCCCGCTGCTCCCGCTGCTCCGGCTGCTACGGCTGCTCCCGCTGCTACGGCTGCTCCCGCTGCTCCCGCTGCTCCGACTGCTCCGACTGCTCCCGCTGCTCCGACTGCTCCGA
>ERZ869907.161-NODE-161-length-31845-cov-5.151997_pt1 | contig 31845 bp, 50 predicted proteins | sample MGYA00579309_ERZ869907 | MGnify/ENA primary metagenome ERZ869907 (study PRJEB32216, sample SAMN09231814) | wastewater metagenome | place: USA: Maryland | collected 2016-07-30 | study: EMG produced TPA metagenomics assembly of the PRJNA472060 data set (Reclaimed... | reverse complement strand
CATCCTTGTTCAGGGTCGCCTGCCTGGAATGCGTGAGTATTCATAAAATCGGTCGTCTGTGCATCCACATACTGATTAACTGCTCGATTGCACTCAAAAAAGGCGGCAGCAAATCCAAGTTGATAAATGTCATTCGGTGGCAAACCTATTAAATTTTCTCCAGTACCGAAGTTCTTGGGAAACGAATTGTCCTCTGAAATCTCCACGAACCTTTGTTGTAATTGTGCTGTGGTTTTTATCATATTGATCTCCATTCTTCCGCGTCTGCTCGACAGTTCGGGCAAAGCACTTTGTCAAGCTCTACTACCCATCCATATTTCCAAACGATCATCGCAAACTCAGGCCGAAGAGTTCGCAAGTTTCCGCCTTGAAGATTTTCGGTTTTAGCATCATCGCATTCTGAACATTCGATAGATGCGGTTATCAAAACCTTTTCCCTGATACTCTCGACCTCTTTTGAACGGGTCGGATTGCCAAACTTATCTTCATCGCCTCTGCAATATTGACAGATGCCGCAATCGCAATACGGGTCGTGTTTGAACGCAATCGCGTTCGGAGCGTCGGGGTCCAGCCTGTCGCGTTCGGCTAAAGCATGTAAGTGGCTGAAATCTGTCATTTTCGTTTTCTCCTGTATTTTACTGTGGTTTCTGCAACCAACAATCAAAATATAGCAGATTTATTTGAGGGAGTCAAGTATATAATTCCCCTTTTTTGAGTTTTGCCCGTAATCTATCCCACGCGAGTGTTTTCTTGCTAATCATCCGTTTTTTGTCCAAAAAGCGATTGTAGGGCGTTTATGCGTCAGTATGGGCTATCTCACGTTCCAATTCCATCAGTCTTTTCACATTGAAGTTTACTTTTTCCGCAATCTGCTCTTTCAATGCGGTCAGAGCTTCCCTGCGAGTCTTGAAGAACATCAGGCTCGTGGTCATAAGTCTATCCCTTGTTGCTTCGACGGCGAACACTTCGCCATCACGGATGTAATGTAGGTAGGTCATTAGTCGAGATATATTCCTTCGATCTGTTCCAAGCGATGATACTCAGCCATTAACTCGTCGGCACGGTTGATAAGGTCTTGCCCTTCTTCATTAACGTACCATTGAGTACCTGTCAGGTTATCCCATTCGCTTTCTAGGTGATACTCAGCTTGCCTACGCAGTGATTGAGCCTGCGATTCAAGTTCGTTTGTGTAGGCGATGTATTCGTCGTATGAGTTGAACATTGCTTACCTCCAAGTTAGACTATACACAAATAGCACAAATGAGTCAAGTTAAAACGGCACTTCATACAATAAATGTTCCTTGAATAACTCAGGTAACTCAGATACAGGTGTGAACTTAACTTTCCAACTTCCTTTCTCTCGCGGATGCGGATATACACCCCATTTTTCAGCATAGGCTAGACGGGTCAACTCATCAGCTTTGTTCTCAGAGCCTTTCACCCAACCAATAGTTATATGTGGTTCGATCAAGTCTTTCGCGTTGTCATACCACGATTGAAGTCTGTCGCTTTTCACTAACCACCGACCGTTTAATTGATTCACGACAAGCAATGAATCAGTCAAGATTTCATACTCATTTTCTTTATCTGCACTTGCGTATGTTAAACCTCCAATCATTGCGGCGTACTCGGCGGTGTTATTCGTTTGCTCACCAACCATCGCCCCGTTGTTGGCGTAAACCAACTTATCACCGTCATAAACACTAAAACCCCAAGTTGCACGGTCGGAAGGTTGTGGTTCACATAGTCCATCTGTATAGATCGTATATTTCATTTAGTCTCCTTCAACCACTTGTACAATTCTGATTTCTGTATCGGTTTCGGCACGTACTCAAATTGGCGGCTATCCTTACGAGGTATCTCTAGCCCGAAAGCCCCTAAGATTTGTTCCAATGAACACTCTGACCAACACGTTACCGCACCTGATGCTAGGTCTACACGGAGACCTGTATCGCCCTTACCGTTGTGACAGATGCCGTTGGCACACCCCCACTTACCGCTTGTTGTCCAACTAGGCATTTCCATTATCCTTGCCCTGAGTTCAGCTTTGACCTCATCAAGCGTGGTGAATGTCGTTTTACGGTACTTCTCAACGTGCTTGACGGGCGGTGCGAATGGAAACCCTTCACGCAGTTCAGCCAATGTGTATCGCAGATGCGGCCAATAGGTATGTACCGTTATCGGCTGATAGTGATAACCATTATCATAGTGGACGTAGTTGAACATCGGCAACCGCATCACACGGCTCAGATTTTTGACCGACTTATCAGATTTGTAGAAAGCGATCAACCCCTGCTGAAGTTCCTTGAACGTATCCACCGACACGGGTTCAGCCAACAACCAATAGGCGTGGACACTGTTTTTAGTCTCAATGCGGATACTCGGACTCCACGGCGATTCATAATCGAAAATATCGTGTTGCTGACGAATAGGTTTATCGTCTATTTCGCAGAATATCGCGTTGATGCGGTTGATACTTGCGTCTGTGTTACCGCCTGAGTTGACCACAAAGTATATCCCCTGAGTGCGGTTGATCGTCTTGAGTTTCAGTTGCAATGCCTTGTCAGTCGCAAGCTGATGCCGTGACGTGCGTATCGTTTGCGGAAACCCTTTGAGTTCAGGCGGTAGTCCTTTCGGGTCGAACGACCGCAGCCATATCGTTTCGTTCTCGTCGGGGAAGAAGTGTCCTAACCATTCTGTTATTCTCATCGTAATTTGTTGTATAAAAGGTCGTAAGAAGCAGTGACAAACCGATTGCACCAATGATCGTAGAACATCGGCAACTCGCCGATAGAGCCGTGTTCGCGGAATCGCACTTTCTCGACCTCAATGATGGACGGTGCGAACGAGTCGAACGGGTCGCGGTGAACAATGACACCAAAATCGCACTTGCTTTTCCAATTCGCACTGCCCGCAATGTCGAACAGGTTGATGCGTTGAAACACCGCTTTCTTTTCGCCAAGATCGTCAGAACTTTGGTACTTGACCGTGAGTTTGGTCGGTTTGGTCGGGTGAGCGACAAACCAGAAATGAATGTCAAGTATTCTAGTGAACTTGCGGAACTTTGTGATTACGGTTGAAACGTAGTCCGTTTCGTTCATTCCTGGCGGTCGCTTGTGCTCGATCTCGTTGTAGGGGTCGAGCACCATCCCGTCGAACTGAAAGTTGCGATACACCTCAAGAGCAAGGTCGATGATACCGTCCACCGTCATTTCGGACTCAGGCGGATTGATGAACCTGAAATGGTCGTTGACGAACTTGACCGCCCTGCGATGTTCATCTTCGGTCATATACGCACTTGCGGGTATCGACGGATACAACGAACTCGGACGCCCGAACTTTCTACCGGTGTATATCTCCATCAGTGACGCAACGTGACGTTCCATAGGTTGATTCTCAGGTGAGCAGATCAGGAACTTCCAATCGTGTATGTCCGCCATATTCACGAACACGTTGTCGAGCCACGTTGATTTGCCTGACCCAGAGAGTCCTGTGACCACCGACCACAGACCTTTGCGTATCGTGTAGAGTTTGTCGAGGTCGTGAAACCCTGTCGTGAGTCCGCGAGGCAGTCCTTGTTCTCGCATTGCTTCGATGGAGTCTGCGAAGTCCTCTGGGGCGTACACGCCTTTCAGCATCTTATCTTCCATAGAACGCCTCCATACTTGCACGAACTGAGTCACGGGCCTCTTGTTCTTCGGGTGACAGTTTCGGTCGGCGACTCATAGCTATCACAGTTTCGATGGTCAACGGCGGTACGGTATCACCTGATGCGATGCACCCGATACGATGCGACACGGCTTCATTCAGAAGTTGGGGCAATGATTCAACATCGACGTTGTTCGCTCTTAACTGTTGCAACCATACCTGAGCAAGCGGTTCGGCATCTTTAGGTGGAAGCATCGCCCATCCCTGTATCAGACGTGCCGAGTTGATGATACCCATTATCACTCGCATCGCTGAAATATCTGCCGTATTGTTCGAGGATTTCTGCATTTCCAAGTTTGCCATTTGTTTTCTCCGTGAATCTCGCCGGTGATCCGTTTGCTTTCCATTGTGCGATGCCACTACCACTTGCTACCGTCATCCAACTCACTGATTCACGCCACGTTGTTAATTGATATTCATAACAGGCAATGCACTCATCGACGGTGAAATACTTGAGTAGCTTTTTTATTGCTTTCCCTTGAGCACCGCCATCTAGTATTGTTCCAATGCGGTTTGCGTGATGTTCCATTAGACATTGAAAATCTGTTTTAATTTTCAATGATGAATCATTGGACGCGATAGGACGGTTTCCGTCCGTGTCGCTATTCTCTGTTTTTTTCTTATTCTCTTTTTTCTTATTTATCTCTTCTTTCTTATTGTCCTCCGTGTTTTCAGTCTCACTGAAATCCAGTGGTGACGGATTTTCAGGAGGACTGGATTTCAGGAACACTGGTGAAGTTGATAAATGCCATTCCTGCCCCTCAAATCCCGTGTTAGCCTCATTGCGACTTGCTACAAATTTGAGATACCCTGCATTGCGTAACTCTCGCAGGATGTTGCGTAGCCGATCTCGACCCATTTGCCACGATGTCTGTAACCATTCGGCTTTGAACTCAAAGTTATCCGAATAGGAACATAGGCGAGTTAGAGCACCTAGAGCTTCAACGGATAACTCTAAATTTTGAGCCGTGGCATTGGGGATAGAAACGGATTGTGGGGCGAATTGTTTTAATATGGGCATAAAAAAGACTCCCTAAGGTCTGCGTCTGTGCGCCTAATTTGACAGCTTAAATGTAATTCCAACGAGATAATCACACTTAAGTCGGCATCATAGACGCAGACCTTAAAGAGTCTTTGCTAGCTCGCTGTAATGTCAAGATAATGGTGAGTCCTGTCAAAACTCAATCACTATAACTAAATCATACCAAACTGACACTCATTGTCAAGCATCACGTTTCCCTGTCCTACTCGCAGTAGGATATTCCAAGTTCACATCACGTTTCTTTTTCTCTTTCGTAAAACACGACTCAGGCAACACACTGTTATCCACAAGTTTTGCACAGCAGTAATTAGCTACTGACAGACTAGGATCAGTGGTTAGACATATCTGACACTCATACGCTCTATGAGAGCCTTTATGGACTTCACAGGCGATGCGTTCGCAGATGTTACAGATTTGGACGATTTTAGGGTTCATATAGATTTGTTTGTTCAGGGTCAGGTGTTTCAGGTGTAAACAGTTTAGGTTGAGCGATATGATTAGCAAAGCGTTCTGGCTGTCGCTCTATGTCCGAGAGATACCGTGCCGATGATTCAAACGCCTTGTCGGGCATTTGCCTCATCGCTTCTAAACAATCTTGATTATAGACAACAGATTTCATACGACACTACCGTATCACTCAACTTCCGATAAAGTTCCCTTAAATACTCATCTGAACCGTCTAGTGGAGTATAAAGGTCAATAAGTTCTTGTATTTCTTCGTTCATACTCTCCTCGCAATGATAGCCAATATCTCACGTTCCATATTTTCGTGTCCGCTGTGTTCGATTTTGGTATGGCATCGCTGACAAAGCAGAGCGACAGTCCAATAATCTTCCTTCGTGTAGATGAATCTGCGTTTCTTTGAATGAGCAAGAGCCTGTCCAAAGGTGTCACCGCAAATCTCACAACCATTTTGACCACGAGCGTTCCACTCAGCCATAAGCTGTCGATGCCACGCTCTATGTTGCTTAGTCCTGCTATTCATTGGACGCGAGTTGGTATTCCAATTCCCGAATACGGTTGATGTAGAAGTTCGCCCGTAGTTCACAATGCTCTTTCAACGCGATCTGACAATCACGCTTGGAGTCATAGAACATCGGACTGACAGAATTGACCCTCTCATCAGTACGGGGTACTGTCCTTATCTCATCGCCGTGTATGTGAAAGAGATGAACTGTCAATCCTATTCAGCTATCCCCTCACGAAACTTAGTTCGGTCAAAATCAAACCCGTCAGGGTAACGTGCCTTTAATTTGTTGATGTTGTGTTCCATCACCTCATCCATCGTCAACCCAAGTACGGTACAACAGGCGGCAATGTACCAAAGGATGTCACCCAACTCTTTCTTCCACGCATCTTTGTCGATGCCGTGACGATGCCATATCTGTTTCTTCGCAAGTTCAGCGACCTCACCCGCCTCACCTGCAACCCCGATGGCGTTCCACAACAGGAGCAGTTCATCATCGGTCAGGGTGAAGTCAATGCTTTTAACTAAAGTGCGTGATGCAAGTTCTTGATAGTTCATAATTAAGATCGTGTGCCGTACTGACTACGGTTGTCAGGTTTCGGCGTCCATTTGGTTTTCTTTTCTTTCGCAAAACAAGTCGCCGGTAAAGGTTCATTGTTGACTAGGTTGGAGCAACAGCGTTTCGCTTGAAGCTCGGATGATGTGATCGTAAGACAGATACCACATTGGTACTCTCTTTCGATAGAATCGTGTCCGCATACATCGTCATACTCGAAGCATTTGGAACAGCCTTTTAGGATAGTGTGGTTCATTTTAGTTTCTGATACATCCGTGAACGCTCACGGCATTTGTCGCAGAGTTTGTAGTACGTGCCGAGTTTAGACAGAGACGTTCTCTTGCTTGGCAGTCGATGGCAACCTCTGGTCGAGCATACGCGAGTGTTGTTGGATTTGCGTTTGTGGTCTATATCTCGGATAGCCAAGATAATAGACCGATGTTTGGCTTGCAGTAGTTTGATCTGCTCGATGATGTTTTGCTTTTGTTGAACAAGTAATTCACGTTTCATAGGTGTAGGGGCGATGCGGCTCGCCCCATATCCAAAAATCTCTCACGTTCCACGATGGTGAGATGGTCATCGGTATTAAAACAGTCTTGTTTGTTCTGGTACGGCTTCCCAGACCACCTCGTTTCTGCCCCATCTGTTGCGTCTGCGTTCCCCACTATCTTGGATAAGCCCTAACGCCAACAACTGCGATCCACGAGGTCTGGTCGTTGTGGCGAGAACGCCGTATGCGTCAGCGATCTCTGACATTGTGGACGGTTTCTCGCGGACAGCATTGAGTACACGATTCATCCACGTTTTAGCGTCGATATGTTCAGCAGCCTCGCGTGAGGTGTCGGTGACGCCGGGATGCGGTATGTTTGGGTATATCATTTATCCTCCTCCAATGAGCTAATAATGGCACAAAACACAATGGCGATACCTATGCAGATTATTAAGATCATTTCTCCCCCGTTCTAAAAAACCTGACTGCCTTGATCGGATGGGCGATGACCGTGCATACCGCCCAGAAGTAGATAAATGGTGTTTTCACGTTGTTCCCCCTGCGTTCCATTCGTGACTGATGAGTTTATAGCGTGTTTGCAGAGCCGTTAAAGCCGCTGTAAGGGCTTTTAGGTACTCACCCTGAGCCTTATACTCATTTTCTGCCAAACTCGCTTCTAAACGCTCCTGAGCGTAAAGTGAGCGATACATAGCCGTCCGTTGTGCCTCAGTTCGCTTGCCTTTCCACGTATCCTCAGCTTCTTCAGCAAACATTGCGATGAGATATTTGGATTTGAACCGTTCATACTCACCACGAGCGTTAGACGCTTCACGGGCTTTGACAGCCATTGACTTACCAACCTCTAAAATCTCATCCTGAAGTTTCAGCAACTCGTTATAGATTTCTTGTGGCGTGTGCATAGAAAGTGTGGTGGGTTATCGCACCCACCTAGCGTTTTACCACGGTATGTCCCCGTTCTCGTCGGGTTTGGGAGTGCCTGTCATTTCGACGGGTTCGACCTGCTTCTGTTCGGGCAGTTCGGGCCAGATGCGGATAGACGGTTTCATCTCCGTGCCGACCTTGACCTTTTCGACAAACAACTTGATGGTTTTGCCGATCCAATCGTCGGTATTCGGTGAGCCTATCAGTTCCGCGATCTTGGACGCATTGGTGAAATTCAATCCAAGTTTCTTCTCTTTGCCGTGAAAGGACAGAACAATCTGCTTCTTGAGGCCATTGCCGTCATTGTAATCACGTTCGGTAATTTCTATGCCGGAAATGGTCACTGTCGGTTTCGCTGTTCCAAGATCATCGGCTTTCAGAAAGCCGCCACTTGATGAGTACACTTCGTTTATGTTCACTTCATTCTCCTAGTGTCGAGCCAAGTATCGACTGGTTAATCCCAAGAAGATGGGATACGCATAGCAATTTCTGGTTCATTTTTCAGCCACGGGTTAAAGTCCTCAAACTCGTCCTGTAAGATATGGTCGAGTTCAAACATTCCTTTTTCGATGCACCACTGTAAATACTGCGGCTCGTTCTCGATCAGAAATCGTATCGTTTCGCCTTTCCACTTCCCGAACGGCAAACGCCAATTCGGGTCGGATATGGTTTGCAAGTAAACGTCTTTGTAGTTCATAGACTCTCCACGTACTTCTTACGAGCCTCGAACCGCACGATGTTAGCTTTAGCACGAGCGACGACTTCCGCATCCTCGGATTCAAGGTCAGCTTTAGCCTTGCGGTACTTGCTTTCGAGTTCGGGTAGTTGGACGTACCACGATGCCTTTGCGACGGTCGCGGTGATAACTGCGTTAGGATCATCGCCCTCGTCAATGGTTGCGGACAATTCACATTCTCGGTGAGAATAATCGCCCAAGTTCTTACGTTCTAAGATTTTTACTGCTGTAATCATATTTAACCTCCGCCGTAATTATACGCACAAACCGGCGGAAAAGTCAACTCACCCTTTTAGCTTGTTTGATAGCCTTTTCAGGATTGACACCCGATAAGATGAGGTCAACGGCAACTCGCCGGGCTTCAATGGATAAGTTATGAAACCGCCGACTGAGATGGCGTAAATCTCCGCATTTGGCGAACCGCGACACGATGTTATTGACCGTCATTTGACTCCTCCTCATATCTCTTGATTGCATCTTCGGATGACCGCCGAATGATGGACAACATTTGATTGATCGATGCTCCTAGAGCAAGCATCTCGTCAATAAGGTCTATCAACTGCAAGCGGTCGCGGTGGTATGTAATCATCGCATCTCGTACTTCGTCTCTCATTTCAACCCCCTTATCCGCACGGCTTCGGATCGTAGCGTGTCGGCTATGTTCTTAGAGCATCGAATATCGACGTAATCAGCCGCCGCCTCTAGCCCTTGAGTGTATCCTTCCGTGAAACTCGCTTTATTCTGTCGCCAAGTATCCACTAGATTGCCGATTACGGGCGTTTCCTGCCCCTCTGACGGCTTTTCAGGATGATTGGCTAGGATAGTGTTCAAGAAACGTATAACAGCAGTTAAAACCTCGAATTGACCTTGATCGTAGTTATCTACATCATCAGCCTTTGCAATCAAACCATCGCGTAACTTTTCGATTTCCTCTCTCATTTTGCCCCCGTTTTGAAAAATCTAAATGCCTTGATAGGATGAGCGATGATCGTACACACCGCCCAAAAGTAGATAAACGCTTTCATCTCATCATCCTCTCGGTTCGTTCGCAGTCATTGAGCATACGCTCGATAATGCTTTGTTTTAGTTCTGCGAAAGTCATAATTTACCTCAAATTTAGAATGTGATCCCGTGTATCTGCCGTGCCTCGTTCGTATCCGAATGAGTAGAACAGGATTGACGTGCAAATCAGGGCAAATATCAGGAACAACACGAACTTAGTGTCGTGTGAGGGGTCAGCCTTTCGGCGAGTGTATTCTCGTTGGTTCATAAAGAGCAGCCGTTTTAACCGCACGGCAAACACGTCTTAGCGAAACGTCCTAATCTCGTGGAGTCGCAAATTGCCAAAAGTCATAGCCCGAAGCATCGTCATACATTGGCACGTCAAGGAGTTCTGCAAGACGAGCCGCCGCTTCTTTGTGACTTTCGTAGTCTCGGCAACAGCTACACCCTTCCGCTCGCATATAATCAGCAAGCGCGTTACGGATACTTTGCAATCGTTCATCAGAAGGGTTGGAAGAAATTAACAAAGTGCCTCGCTTCAACATTGCTCCTCTGCGGTTATGTGATACCGCTTAAACGTCCACGATGATAATTCAAACGATGTGGGCATTATCGCCCTTGAGTGTCCGACCGTAGCCCGAATGCTCCGATCTAAGATTTCCGCAATTCATACTCACACGGCAACCCGTAAATATCACCAACAAGAGCCTCGCATTTAATATCGTTGTCGAGTGTCAGCCCTGCGGGTGCGTAATCGTCAGCGTCTGCGTCGAGGTCGGTCGTGATGATAACGACTTCCTCTGATCCTGAATTGTTGCTAAAATGAAGTAGTCTAAACATAGTGTTTTACCTCTCAATCTGTGATATAATTTGAATAGAAAAGGCGAACATATTGGATGTTCACTTGTGGTTACTGACCTGCTCGCCTTTCAAAGAACTTGAGGTTGTTATTTATCGCGTCATAACCCCGACTGACAACCTAAGTCTAATACAAGTAAATCGGAAAGTCAAGTAAATAATAGCCCCAAACGAAACTTTCGTGTAAACCCAATGGACTCAACAAATTACGACGACACCGAAACTTTGACCGAATCCGCCCGAACGCCTCGCAAACCAAGATCATATACCGATGCCGAAAAAGCTAAAGCATTAATAGCATTAGACTTAAACAACGGCAATGTTAAATTTACAGCCGAACAAATCGGTATCCCTCGCATCACCCTCAATCAATGGAAAAATGAACAATACATCAATAGCGATGTGATTGCCCTTAGACACAATAAAACTAAGGAATTAGCAGATCGTTTCGAGGACTTAGCTAACCTTTATATCGGCCAAGCCGTACTTACTGTGGACTCAGCTAAAGGCACGAACGCTATCACAGGCGCTGGCATTGCAGTAGATAAAATGCGGCTTTTACGGGGCGAAAGTACGCAAAACATTGCTATTCACTCAATTGCAGAACACACGCAAAGGAAGCTGAACATCGCTATCAAATTGCACAAAGCAGACCCCGAAAACGAACCGCTGCCAAGTAAAGAGCTAGCTATTGAGCTGTACAAATCGGCGTGTCAAAACGCTAATTTAGAAGCGGATCTGAGTCTTTTGGACTTGGATGGCCTGCCGGATTAACAAGCAACTGTGGCAGTTCTAGACGTAGCCCAAATCATCAATAAATCATTGCAAACAGCTGCTAAATTACACCGTGCCGATCCCACTGAACCATTGCCGAATCGTGCGGAAATAGTCGAAAATTACGCGCAATTGTGTGCGAGAAATGGCGTAGAACCGGACGAAAGTTTGATTGATTTTAGTGTTATTGAAACTGTCGATAATCCGTAAATGTTGTATAAATGTTGTCGGCATATCGCATTTTGTTGTATAAATGTTGCCGACGATGCCCGATAATGTTGCATTTTGTTGCAACGCCCGTTATTATTGGGTTATATGAAATTTACAGACGAACTAAAGCAACTGCGACCGGGAGCAACGCTCACGACCGAAAAGACAAAAGCGGTTTGTTACGTGACGGCAAAACGATGCGGTTTATCAGTCACGGTTGACGATAAAGACGGCAAGCGGATCGTGAAGTTAGCAGGGCATCCGACCGATGATGTCATTGCCCGTTTGAAAGTTCTTTCGGCATCGGACAGACTGAAGGTGTTTGAATCGTTCGAGCTGTGCTGTGGAATGAATCGCGGATCGTGCATCTGTGAGGCTGAGGAAATAGCCGAACCCTTACCAACCATTGCCGACGAAAGGAAAAGCGTTCTAAACGCCCTACAAGCGAAAATAGACGGCATCCAGTCAGGCAGCATTGCACCTAAGGTCGAGACGGTCGAGGATCACTGGATTGAGTTGCCGACAACGAGAGAGAACGGCGATATTCTGTATTGGCGTAAAAAGCTGAAAGGTAATCCAGTCTGCTACAAACGAGAGAGAGACTGGGACGCATTCGCCTAGACGTAGAAAAGCCCGGCGATCAAACCGGGCTTCGAGGGTGAGTGTTTGGCGGGTGTTAGGCGGATTATTCTATCTCCAAGGATGTTGCTCCGAGGTCGATGAGTAGTTTTTCCATTTGTTTTGCTGTGACAGCGGGAGTGACTTTGCCGCAATCTCGCAATCCGTCCTTTTTAAGATATGTGTAGCACGTCCACTGATCGGAGCTATCGGCTGAAAATATCGCCTTACCGTGCCCCGCGGTGTCTATTGTGTAAACCCAATATCCCTTTGTCATTGCGCTGCCTCCCGATAAAGATCACTCTTGAAATAAACGTGTGTTGGGCGAACGGCCCAGTCTGCGCAGTTCGTGAGGCTTTGGACCAAAACACGGTCCCCTCTATCTTCGAGAACTTCCAAGCGTTCGATTTCGTCGCCTTCCTCGAATACTTGCACAAACTTCACAATGTCGCCCTGTGTGATAGAACGCCCGACAATTTGAACATTGCGATGTTCAAGCTCTGTCCAAAAGAACGGAATCTTGCAATTATCCTCGGTAAGGATATAGCATCCAACGGAGCCGACTTCGATGACGGTAGCTTTCGCGGGCTTTCCGTCGATAGTCAACACGTCCCCAACTTTGATCTGTAGTTTTGACATATAAAAGGCTGTCTAACAGCTTGGTTCTAAATTTGATGCCGATGGAATCGGGCTATTTCATTAAACGTAAGCGAGCGGAGCAGTCATTCAACCGTTGTCTGATCGCGTAGCAATTCTGCTGGTTCTCGATGGTCTGATCGTCTTGGAACTTGTGCCAAAATTCAACGTCGATCTTTTCCAGCTCTCGGACGATGGATGTCTGAATCTGTTTGCGATTGTAGCCAAAATCGAGAAGCGTTTGCCAAGATCGGTCGATGCTTTCCTGCTGTTGCGTGGTTGTGCCAAAGTCGTTGATGCCGTTTAAGGCGATAGTCCTAATCTCATTCATAGTGTGAATCCTCCAAAGTAGAATACTAACAGTATCCATTATACACAATCGACAGATAGGGTCAAGTGGTATCTTGCTAGCTTGCAAATAATATGTAGATCACGCATAAACGCCCTGTATTAGCCTATACATAGGCGGCGGGGGCGTACCCATACGGGGTGGGCTGGTCGTATATAAGCCCCTTACTGCATATCAAGCCCCACGTGACGGGGCGTACCCCTACGGGGCGGCGGCGAACCGCTGAGGAAAGAGAGATGATGGTAAGATGGGACTCGCCGTATCCGTAATAAATTTATCAAAATATTAAAATTTTACTTGCATTTTATGATTATAAATTTTATGATTATAAATATGAGAGTTGATGCCAAACAAAAACACACTTGTTCGCTATGTAAGCACGAATGGATAAGTCGGGTAGAAAAACCTAAAACCTGTCCGCGATGCAAACGGTACGATTGGGAAGAAAGGGAGAAAACGCAATGAAAGAAGTCGCTGAGATAGAACGTCCAAAGTGTCGTAGTTGCAGGACACGCCTTGCAATGAGAAAGGGTGTAACAGCTAACGGCACTCCTCGATACAGTGGCAAGTGTTGGAGTTGTGCTCATCCGCATAAAGTAGGCGTATCATTAAGCAAACGTAAAGAGTTGCGTGACCGATTTTTTAGACCGTGTGAGCATTGTGGGAAAGAGCCTAAAAGTATTAGCGATTTTGAAATTGACCACATAGATGGTGACCGCAATAACAACGAGATAAGTAACTTGCAGTCTTTATGTTCTGATTGCCACATTGCAAAAACAAAAGAATGTAAAGACTATCTACCGCGATTACAGATTTTTGATGAAACGTATCGAGGTATTTATAAAATTCCGCAAGGGGCTCGATTGTATTCCTTTACCCCATTTGAGTTGATTGCTAATGCGGTAACAAAGTTTGAGCCGAACGCAACACACTGTGAGTCTAGGTGGGTAATGGATGAGGCGGGAATCATTGGATTAAAAGTTATTGTATGGGAATCTCAGAATAAGTCTGAGGACTCAGATAATTAGGTAGTTGATTTCGTGACCACGTTGAGTGAGGAGTGGGTGACAGAGGTTTGTGGGGAAGGGGGAGTTGAATATGGAGCAGTTGATATTGCATTTAATAGGTGACTACATTACACAGTCGGATTGGATGGCGAATGGTAAAACGTCGAAGTATGTGCCTGCGATGGCTCACGCTACGGTGTACTCATTGCCGTTTTTATTGTTACGTCCTTCGTGGATGGCGTTTGGGGTGATTCTTGTCACTCATTTTTTTATTGACCGATTTCGATTGGCAAAATACGTAGTATGGGCAAAAAATCGACTTGTCCCAATGTCGGAAAGAAAGATGCAAGTTGGCAGTGCTGAAGAAGGATGGTCGCCTGTGTATCGTTTAGATTGGTACAACTGTACAAATACAGGTTATCCAGATCAAACGCCCGCTTTTTTATCTGTGTGGCTGATGATTATTGCCGACAACACGATGCACCTGACCATCAACTATTTAGCGTTGCGGTATTTATAGGGAGAAGATATGACTTGGCAAGAGAAAGAGAAGCAAAGATACGAGGATGAGTTACGTGCTAGGTGGAACACGGATGGTACGCCGATCATTTATCAAAAGATGATGATTGACCACGTTCGTGAATACAATGAGATGTATGGCGCGTGGGACTCACGACTGACCAACACACGGGAGATATGTGGCAATGATTGATGACGCAAAGAACGCTATTTTGGCTAACATTGTACGAGCCGCTGATAATGACACCGCAGAAGCGGTCAAAACATTGGCAGAAGCCTATGCAATGATCGTCCAAGCTGGGACGCAGGAGATAATGACTAGGTGGACTGCGAATGGCGAGGAGTTTGAGGAAACAATAGGATGAAGCCAACAAGACCAACAAACGAAGTATTTACTGAGCAAGAGATTGACAGTTTTTACGCGATAGGAAAGCAGATGTTAGAAGATGCTAAGAGGGAACGAGGTATGATGCCACCGCCAATGATCTGTAACATAGCCAATTTGACCACGATGAGTGAGAAAGAACTTGTTAAAAGGTTGAAATCTCTCCGAGATGAAAAGGACAAAGAATCTCGCCACGAAGAAGCTGATCGACTGCTGTTAGACTACATTGGAAGTGACGCGGTACGAGATGCGTTTAATGAGTTGGATAAGTGGTACGCCTAATATGCCCATCTACGAGTATCATTGTAAAACCTGTAACGGCACAGAGGTAAAGAATGAACGCTAAAGAACACATACTCCAACTTATCCGAGATACCGACGATGTAGAACGCATCAAACAGCTTGCCAAAGCCTACACACAGATAGTTATGGCTGAAACGCAGGAAAGAATGACGGACTACACGACTGAGATTGGCGATCCTTTTCCTACTGACACGTTGAATTGATTTTGCTTGCATAAAACATCGTTTGTGATACGATTTTAGCGAGGTAAAATTTATGCCAGCTACTTACATTATCAACGGTACTATCGCAGACGCTTCAACGGCTCAAGACGCTGTTGCGGCGGGAAACAATTATATTGCAGTCGTCATCCAAGCAATTGGTGGCGATTTGCGAGTAATGGTTGGGGCAGACGCTTCGGGAACTATTGGTGAAACTGTATATGAAGATACTTCATCTACGTTTACCGCTTTATCGGGGCAACGTATTTCTGTTTGGTCAACAACTAATGGGATGTCGTACTCAATTCGTTTAGCGCAATAAAACTATGCCAAGTAAATTATCACCAATAGGTTCTAGCATTGCGAGTGGCGGCAGTGGCGGTGGCACAATCGGCGGACTCGTCACGGGTGGCACGCCAAACTCTGTGCTATTTGTCGGTGCGGGTGGAGTGCTGTCACAAGACAATACTTATTTTAAGATTGCAGGCACAGGGGCAGATAAAGTATTGACCGTTGGTTTTTGGACATTGAGCAGCAATAGTGGGGGTGGGTCACAGACCTTAGCTGGTGGGGCATTCAACACCACTATTAGTACGGGTGGAGGGACGATTGCCTTTAATGATGGCAAAACATCTCTTGCAAGTGATGGCAGTCTTACAATGTCAGAACAGACTGCACCTGCTTCCCCCGCTGCCAACAAAGTGACCATTTACGCAGTAGATAATGGTGCTGGCAAAACGCAGTTGATGGCACTTTTTGCATCAGGAGTGGCTCAACAGATTGCAATTGAACCATAATGAAATCTTTTTTTATATTGATTTTGTGCGCAATTTCGATGGTCGGTCAAACTACATTTGACGGATCACGCTATCAGCACATTTCTCACGGCACATTTTATCCAACTTATGACCCCAATCAAAAGCCGTTGATTGCTAATGAATTTACATTAGATATGTGGGTAAAGATTGCCCCAATATCTCAATTGGGCTATTTAGTTTCATCGGGATATGGCGGGCATCACGCATTGCTTTTTGGCATTGAGGGCGATGGACAAAAATATCGTATGACAGGTAATGTCCGAAGCCTGTTAAGCGACGGCACATTAAGCGGATATAGTTTTAGTTCGGATGCAAATATCACCCCAAATGTGTGGCATTTGCTTTCTCTGGAACTAAAAAATAATGTGTTTACAACTTACTGTGATGGAGTACCCCAATCAAAATTTCCATTTAACGGACAACGTATTGCCGCCAGCACTGAGGGTGATCCGGGGGGCGGTGAATTGTTTATTGGTGGTTCCGATCATATAAATTTTACGGGAAGTATAGGGCAGTTACGTTTAGTCGAAGGACACGGAATTTATGGTGGCACAGGATTTATTCCTGAATTTGTATTAAATCGGTCTAAGCGAATTTCAGGAACAAATACAGTTGTAGAAGCAAATCTTCTTGCGGACTATACACGATGTGGCGTAACGGTCACAGACGACAGTGCAGGTTATCGAGGTAAAACACATCCCGGTACGCCATATTCTGCAATCTACGGATTGGGTGGATGGCGATATGGGTCATTACCATTACCCAAGTGTGCAAAAGATAACACTTACCCTGCTTTTGCCGATCAATTAACAACTGCACCTGCATCATTACCAGAATCAGTTCCCAATAATGCGGTCATATTTGATTCATTTAATCGGTCTGATTCAGTGATGTCTGGCATCGCCAATCTTGGAAATGTTGAATTTGGCAATCAAACGTGGGCAAATGAGTATGCAATGCTTGGTGTTCAATCAGATCACGCAGTTTACAGTGGTGTTTATTATTATGCCTCTGCGTTAATCAACGGTACGGCAAATGGTACAGTTTCAGTAGATCGAGTCGGGTCTGCGGATACTGGTGTTAGATTCCGAAGTGTTGATTTTAATAATGGATGGAGTGCATTCACATTAAATGGTTATTTATATATAGCTAAAATCACCAATGGGGCGTGGTCGCAGACTTGGCAACAGCCAATTTCAACGTGGACTAAACTTATTGTAAATACCAATGGAGCGGAAATTACCGTTATAGCGGGAAGTACGATAATCACAGTTACGGATTCAACATATCAAACGGCGACAAAAGCAGGGATATATGCAGCTTTCCCCACAGCGATATATAAATATGATAATTTTTTGATTACAGAGTAGATATGAAAGAAACAGCGGAAATGTTAAAAGCCCAAGCCTATGATTTGATTGAAAAACGAGGCGAATTACTAATGGAAGCTAAAGTTATAGAGGTTCGTCTTAATGAGATTAAGGAACAAATTGATGCACTAAAAGAGGCGGACGGTAAATCAGAATGAACGATACACTAGCACAACTATACATATTGCCTAGTTCACGGGCAAGACGGTCATACAGTCGTATTGGCAACTGATTGCCCCGGTGCTACCGTTGGAACAAACACTATCATATGAAAATATTACTAACCATACTTTTATTGTTCACGGCGTCCTATTCACTCGACCGTCCATACTATGGTTTTACGATCACAGGTGAGACGTGTACCGAGTTTGAATGTACTCGTATCCCCCCTGTATTCATCGGGGCGATATATATGCGGGACGCTCAGTTGAAATATCAAGAAATGTACCCTAAAGCGACGATTCGGTGCATTGCCGAAGATTCGTGGATGACCTGTAAATGGAGGTATTAAAATGAAAAAATGTATTTGTTGCGGACGTAAGTTTATCAGCGGTGTTTCTCATTTTATCTGTTCAAATAGTTGTGCCAAGATAGCACAGATGATTCGTCGGAAAGGTCATAGATGAGTTTTGTTGATCTATTCAATGACGGGCTTGAAGAACTAGGCATCAAACCTGTCAAACCCAATAAAGGGCGAGAACTTGAAGAAAAAGGGTGGAAAGAGTGGTTACTTACACTCTTTCCTTTTTGGTTTGAGGAACAGTTCTCCAAAGAACACGAGCAGTATTGGGAACTTCATTGGGAATGTTTACGTCAGATCAAAAAGGGCATCGAACCTGACGCTAGTATTGCAACTAAAATGTTGATACTTGGGCGTGGCATTGGTAAATCGTCAACGCTTGAGTGCGCAAGGATAATGCGTGCTGCGATACTCAAAACAGGTTATTCTCTTATCATTTCTGAAACCGACGACCAAGCCCAAGAGCATCTAGGCAACTGCCGAGTCCTCATCGAGCACCCTGATTCCAAGCTAGTTGAGTATTATCCCTATATGGAAGTAGGGGATGGCGGGGATTTGATGAAAGGTATGCCGACCGCCGACCGAAAAGAAATGTTTATCACTAAAAGTGGCTACATTTTTCGGTCAAAAGGGCTTTCGGCTAAGATGCGCGGACTTCGTGTAGGTACATTCCGTCCCAGCGATCTTTGCCACGAATACGATACAAGAATCTTTACAGATGGACGATGGATGAAAGTCCAAGATCATCCGACTGCTCGTTTACGCACAGGTGATGGCTATACCGTGCAAATTTTTGGTATTCCATTTACTGAAACAGTGACACCTGAGCATCGTTATTGGGTTAGGTCGTTACCGGATTTAGCTCGACCACATTGGGATAGAGCTGTTGATGGGTGGATGCAAGCTAAAGACCTGCATTCGCGGTGTTATATTGGGACGCCAATAGATATGTCCGTTGAACTGCCACCTGCAATTCAAATAAATGACACACGATCTGTTTCTAGACGAAATGACAAAGGGCAAATAGTATCTACCGCTACAACAGACACTTTTGGAGTGCTTTCTGAATTTCTTGACCCCGATTGGTGGTGGTTAATTGGATTGTGGTGGGGCGACGGAAGTTTAGCAAAAACTCGCAAAAAATATGCCTCATTAGTGTTTACTGTTGCGGACACTACGCCTCATATTGCAGAAAAGATTTATCAAATCGCCTCTAAATATAACAAAAAGGTGACATTTGGTAATCGTGGACAGGGATGTTATCAACTGCAAATTGCCCACAAATCTATCGCCCGATGGCTAGCAAATGAATGGAAAAAAGGCAATTCGATGAAATTGCCCCCTCAATGGGTGGAGCGCATAGACCTAGAATGTCAAAAACAGTTAATTCGCGGTTATTTAGACGCGGATGGATTTGTTGATGTTAAAAATGCAGAAGTACGTTTAACTAGCGTGTATTTAGATGGATTGTTGGCGGTAAGACGTATTTTGGCTCGACTAAACATTCCATCAAGTATTCGTAAAGGAATTGACGGGACGGATAACTACGTGATTTGCGGCAATAAATGCAAAACCCGTACTAAATATGATCTAAGATTTCGAGAAAATGCTTCTGTGTTGGGATATGACAATATTCCTAATTCTACTCGATATAAATTCAATCGTAATTTTATTGCCGATGGATATCAATGGTCTAAAATTCGGAGCATAGATAATGCCACTGACCGTCTTTTTGTGCCTATTGACACCCCAACGCGAGAATATTTAACGGATTTTGGCAAATCGCACAATTGTTTTGACGATATTGACGATGTAAATGACTCATTAGCCGTTTCAGCCAACAAATTACGGCTTATCACTGCCTCAATTCTGCCCGTTCAGGCTCGAAAATTTGTCACGATCGACTTTGGGCAGAATCTCATCGGTGAAAACTCCGTTGTCAATCAAATTTACACAGGAAAAACCGACGCTTTTGCTAATAAAACGGTTATTGGTGTCGCAAATGCCTTTGAAACGCTCAATATTGACTCTGGTTTAGATGCCACAGGCAAATTACGGCACAAAATCCTTGATACGAGTGTTCCAAGTTGGCAGGGATTGGACGTTTTACGTGCTCAAAAGTTTCTTGATAACTCAGGGCTTCAGACCTTTATGGCTGAGTACCAAAATGAGTTCTCACAGTTCAAATCAGGTAAGGTCATCCCTGAATACAATGAAGATGTACAGATCATAACGTGGAGTCAGTTTGAAAAAGTATTTGGACAGCGACGGATACCCCGCCATTGGAAAGTGGGTGTAGGATTGGATGTAGGATATTCCGAAGGACTCTACCCACACTGGTCAGCGTGGTCTTTTATCGCCACTGCAAGTGTCAACAGCGGTATGGCAGGTGCACTTTTTGTGTATCGGTCACGTACATTTAAAGGCACGAGCATAGACGACCAAGCAACGGCAATTTTGTCTGATTTATATAGCGATGAAAATGGATGCTATGAAAAAGACGAAATGATTGCTTCGTGGCAGATGTCACACGAACGAACGGGCGAAATGATGACATTATGGGAAAAATATAAATTGCCCTTTGGTAAGTTTCGTTACTACAAAGCAGAAGATGGCGTTGCTCAATGGCGACATCTTAGCCGAGCGGACAAGAGGCAAAAACATCCTTTTAAAGAAGATCGACAGAATGATGATGGTACGTGGGTATTAGGTCGCCCATCAATGTACTACATCGTCGATGATATGCAGGTAATCACGCCTCAAGACGATAAAGGGATGAAACTCTTGCGTGACCAAGTATCCGCGTGGGAATATGTACCTGTTAAACTAACTGAAACAGGACAGACCCAACAGAAGCCTAGTAAAGTTGCGGATGACGTGCCGGATTCGATCAAGTCTATCGTATGTTGGTTTGGAAATGAGCCGACACCTTTGACCAAAGAGGAAGAAATAATGGAAGCAATGCCCGAAGTTTACAAAGGTGAATTGAACGAACAAGGACTTGTTTCACGTAATTTGTGGTTGCAACAGGAATCACTTCAAACAGAAACCGATCAACAGGAGAGATTTACATTTTGATGGAAATTCTAACCTTGCTTATATTCGCTATAACTGCCCTTACAGCCTTTTGTTTAGGTGCAATGACGTATCACATCGCTTCAGGCGGGAAAAGCCCTGTAAAGACCGTTAAACAGTACATTACGCAGACAAAAGAGGTCGAGAAAACACCCGTTCAAGAGGAAATAGAGATGGAAAAGGCTCTACATCACCTGACGCCTCCAAATCTGTTTGATATGAGGTCAACGGTTGAGTATCAAGAACGCCAACTTGCTTTTGAGCGACGCGGTGATGTCGGTACGGTCACTTAGTATGCGTCCGTTTCAGCCCAATCTACCGTGATACTAGCCGTCCACGTTCCTGTTGCGGGAATAGCAACACTACGGATGCTAAATCCTTCATTTTGAGCAAGGACAAGCGGATGTTCACCATCGGCGATCTCAGCCTGCCACAATATCGTTCCCGGTGGTATCATCGTACCGTTCAATGATGCAGTGATAGGACACGCGGCAACAAGAGTTGACAATGCCAATGTTTCAAGGGTTTTAGTGCCTGCCCCTAACGCGGCGGTCGTAGCAATGCGTATATCACCTGTACCGACCAACGATGACCCCATACCTGAGTTACGGCGTTTGAGCATTGTCCCAATGGTCAATCCCGTACCACCTGTTCCTGCAACCGTCCACGATGTTGATTTAACAAGGTCGATCATCTGCGGAACGCCTGCGGCAAAGAATGTGGTCGATACCGATGTAGTTATTCGAATTTTTCGAATAACTGCCAATCTTGACGCATCAGCCCATCGAAATTGAAATATCTCTGAGTTAGCACCTAAAGCCGCAGGCAGGATACCTGTAAACCCACCATAAGTATAATGCCCATATGCACCGTGGTCGGTCGGTTTATTGACCGTGTGTATCCCTTTAGCGGGCACATTGCCGACACGAGCAACAGAAGTAGAGTTGATAGGATCGTTGATGACAGCCATAGTTTTAAGTTAAATATCCAAAATTATACTCACCTGCAACGATAGATGAGCAATGCCACATTACGCGGATACTCGTTGCATCCAAAGTATGCCCAACTGCAAATATCATATCCATTTCAGGCTCGTCAGTAGCATCGCCTTTTGATGGAATAGGGTCACACGTTTGTATGACCGTAACAGGTTTATTAGCAGTTAATCCTGACAGTCCTGTTATATCAAATGTACCACTACGCCCTACGCCCAAATCTTGAGTGATAACGGTAAATGAAGATGAACCATTTGTGAGATCATCGGTAGTGGCTATTGTAGCAGTCTTATCTACAATAGGTGTCCATTCTAATAATGTAATTTTTGTGCCAAGCGGAAAGGATTTAGGTGTTTCGGCACGAGTTACACCCTGTATTTTATTGCCCTCAATACTGGTGTATTCGACAATTTCACGAGCATCTAATAGTCCAAGTCCAAGATAACCCGATGATGGAAAGTTAGACGCATCGCTTATATAAAAAGAAGTGGCGGTCGTATTTAGATTGTGACTAAGCATCGCGGTAAGTGTTCCTGCGGTAGCGACCAACTTATTCATACAATCATAATAGACTTAAAAAAACTGATTTAACAAGTAAAAACCGCTTGCTAATTCAAATAATAATGATTATTGTTGATAGACATAGGCAGAGCCTATAAGAATATATGGACGAATTTAACTCAGAAGTACAGGATACACCTGTAAACGACGCCGTAACTGAGGTTGAACAGGTCGCCGCTGATGCCGCTGCCCCAACCGATGAAGCCGTTTCGGAAACTGAAGAATTGGTCGAATCCACCGAAGATGCCTCTACTGAAGAAGTCGATGCTACGGAAGATGAAACTGAAACTGAGGTAACTGATTCGTTCGATGACTTGTTAGACGAGATTCCTTCTAACGAAGCATTGTTAAAAGCCCATACTCGTATTCCCCAAGCAACAAAAGATGCTTTGGTCAAGGGATATGAAGAATGGCGTAATACTAAAGCAGAACTTGATAAAGTAGGCGGTTCAGACGGAGTACAAATCCTCGCCCCTGTTTTTGAAGCACTCACCAAACCTAGCCTTACAGTTGACGAACAAACGGATGTCTTGCGACCTTTATTGCAGGCTAATCCCTATGCGATGTCAGATGTTCTTATGCTCGGTGCGGTAGAGGCACTGTTTACCGATGACCCGAATCTGAAATATTTCTCGGATAAAGGTGACGTGGTATTACAAACACGCTTTGGTGAAGGATATGATGCCAAGAAGATCGAGAAATTGGTGGCACTTGTAGAAGGCGGTTATGTTGACCCTGATGCTGACTATCAACTGTTGACATCGCAAGGGGCTGACTCCGAGTTCTATGAACAACAACGTGCAACCATCACTCAGCAAAACGAACGCATCAAGGAACTAGAGAAACTTGTCAAGAATCCTCATTTGATCGAGCAACCGAAACAGAATACCGCTGTCAAGGAACTCGAAAGTGAAGTGACCAACCAAGTAATGGAAGCCATCAAACCATTCCGCGAAAGAGCACGATGGTCTGAAGATTCCCCTCTAACTACTCTCGTAATAGAAAGCATAATGACCAAATTAAAGGATTCGCCTGATTACCAAGCGGCGGTTGACCTTGTATCCAATCAAGGATCGCTCCGTAACGGTGACAAGCTCCCTTTACCTATTGCCGCTCGACTGGCTACGCTGGTGAAACAAGCAAGAGGAAAGTTTGGCACATTGGCACAAACTATTAACAAAGAACGCCGTGGACGTGACGAAACAAGCGTCAATGCGGTCGTGAAAGAACAAGTCAAAGAAACGACACCAAAAGCTGAAGTCCTAGCACCCCAAGACCGATATACCTATGTTCCAAGCACTATGCAGGCGGAACTAGACAAGATATACAGTCGAACGGATGCGGCTAAAGCAGGTCGGTGAACAACGTCCTATATTCCCAATTAAATTTAGGAGTATAGAACTATGGCACAGCAGACTTTTAATTCAACTGAAGTTACCAATGCGCAGGTACAGGAACTCACGGAAGTGTATAAACTGTACCAAAACTACACGGATATGTGGTCTTGGGCTAAAGCGTGGCCCAAAGAAAAGGTAAATGCGTCGGGAACGAAAGTTCCGATCCAACTCTGGCCGAACCCGTCATTTTCAGGCGGTACGGGAAACAACGATGCCTATGCAACTGCACAGGCAGGCAACTATGACAACTTCAATGTCACGTATGTAAACTACAATCAGGCTCTTATCGAGACGGTCGCCGGTGTACTCAATGCCAATGCAAACACGTCAGAAGATATGACTCGTTTGGAAGAACGTACTTCGGCAGAGCAGTTTGCCAAGTGGCTTAATCAGTACATCTCGCGTGGCGACAGCACGATGGCTATTGCTACCGTGTCGTCCAACTACTCAGGTGGTTCGCCGACCGTCGCAGTTTGTAACGGTTCGACCGACTCCATCGGTACATCGCAGACGCCTATCAATGTATATGGCTACTTCTACGATGCTACTGGTGCTACTCAGCGTACAGGTACGGTCGGTGCAGGCGTCCTTCAGGTCGCTTCGCGTTCGGCTACTTCACTTACCTTTACGTCGAACATCCCGTCAGATGTGGTTGCAACGGACATCTTTGTTCCGCAGCTTGGCGGTATGACCGACGCATCAGCAGGTATGTACGGACTGCCGATCATCGTTGATTCGACGGGTACTTACTATGGTAAGTCGCGTTCGTCCTACAACGGTCTTGCTTCGTATGAAAAGACTTCAGCAGGTTCGCTTACGGCAGGTATGCTGTATGAGACCTATATGGCAGTCGTTCAGCGTGGCGGTTGGTTCAAGGGCGACGGTGGTACTAACCTCGACGCTTCGTTGTATATGGTTCTGAATACGGGTAATCAGGCAACCTACTATGGATTGAGCCTCAATTCAGGTGTGTTGACCTCAAGCCCGCAGACCTTTATGCACACGGGTACTCGTCCGCAGAATGACATCGGTATGCAGGGAGTTGACGTTACGTGGTTTGGTTGCCCGATCAAGGTCGGTAACGATATTCGCGGTGACGAAATCTACTTCTTGGGTCGTGATGAACTGCGTACCGCTATCCTTAAGGATGTTGGTCAGGTTGACTCACGTTTCCCCGCAGGTGCGGCTAACGGATTGCAGTCGATCTCGTCGGCAGGTGCGTATCAGCAGGCTCGTATCAAGTTTATGGACTTTTTCGGCAACGTGTTCGCACCGCAGCCGTATCGTCTAGGCAAGATCAGCGGCCTCACGCTCAACACGATCACGCAGAAAGCAACCATGGTTACGGGTTGATATTAGTGTTTACCTGCGTAATGGCAGTTAAAAGGATTGGGGCTAACCTTATAATTAGCCCCTCTATATGAAACTTTCTAAAGAACACGAAGATGTTTTGGCAGATTTAGCAGGACGGCTATCTAATGGTAAACCTAAACTGCGTATCGTTACCCCGACAGAGGCAGTACGTCCTCACGGTATCTTAAAAGGTAAGCCAAAATATCCGAACCCTGAGACGGGCAAGCAGATGCCGTTCCTGATATTGGAACAATGGTATCCACCGTCAATGTTGGGCGAGAAAGAGAATTGGAACGAAGAATTTTTAGGCATTTATCCTGCTGAGTGCAGTGATGATTGCTGTAACAACGGTTTCTGGGGATTGCGTAGTCCCTTGACCAATCCGAACGGGGAGTACATTCCTTTTTCGGAACAAATGATGGAGTCGATAAAGAGGAGACAGTACATCGACATTAAATGGGCTGAGAAAACCGATACGGAACGCTTAGACTACTTAGAAGCAGAACGGGCGACTGCTAATAGCAAAAAAGCCGAGGCAGCTTGGGAGCAACAGAACCTCAATCGTGACCACTACCTCAACCATAAAACGGAGGAGGACAACGCTGATAATCGCGTCTTTAGCTTTGGTGAGAAACACGCAACTCTTAACAAGGGTGCTAAAGAGCCTATCGGTAGTCCGCTAAAAAATCTATGATAATCGACCAGATTCAGAGTGGCGTTAGAGAAGTCACAGACAGAACAAGAATGTTTGGATATTCGGCGGGATTACCGAATATGAACATCGACCCTAAGAAGTCGAACCTTAAATGTAATCCGATAGACGGCGGTGTACTGCTTCCCTTTTTTGGAGGTAAGGACGGCTACAAAGGTGATATTCAGCCTAACGGTGCATATCGGCAGTTGTACTTGGATATACCGCCGAGTGAGTATGCGTATCGCGTAGATCGAATGTTTCGAGAAGGCGTTGATATGGGTTATCGCACATTGAAGATGCTCACTCAGTTGCCCCACGAGTTACCGCCGCCGCGTCCGCAGATGCCCCGTAGTGTTGACCCTATCACTCGTCGGCAGGATGGATATGAATTGGCAGAGTGGAACAAGCGTATCAACGCCTATGACTCACTCTACAACGATGAGTGGTACAAACAGAACGATCAAGCCTATGCTTACTTCAACACTATCCATCCTGTATTGACGGAGTGTGAGTTTGGTTTGAACAAACTTGTGCAGTTGAACGACCCTGGTACTCAACCCGGCACACTGTTCTTTCAGCATTGCCCTACGTGCAGATTGGCTCATTTGAAGTCCAACGAGTGTTCTGAGGCTGTTTTTGCCGCGTCCGATGTAATGGACAGCAAAATCCTTTTGGAACTGCGAGAAACGCTTATAGCGGCAAATGAGGCGGCATTATCCTATGCCAATGCCAACGTCAACAAGGTCTTGGGTGATATTTCCAAACGAATGACGGGTTCAGACAATGGACGTTCGACTTTGAATACCATTGAACGCATCCATCTTCAGATGCAGCATAAGACTGAAAATGCCAAAGAGGACTCATCGACCACGATGATCCGTACATTGGCACAGGAAATGGCTATGGCAATGAAGCAGAATGTTGTAGAAGTGCCTACACTGTCCGCAGATGAACTTGAGGAATATCGGGAGTTGAAAGCTAAAAAGCTCGAAGCTCAGGAACGAATGGCTAAAGCTAGGGAAGCCAGATTAAAAACGGAGGTCGTAAATGAAGTTGATAACGGAAGCAACAGTAACGATTAACGGTGTTGCGGTGACGTTAGGTGCGGGAACTGAGATTCAGTTCCCCATCGACACACCCGAAGCATCATTAGAATTTGCATCTTTGACCAAATTGCCCGTCGATTTGAGTTATACTAAAGGTGGTGTTAAATATATCGCAGGTGCAGGCGGCAAGTTCGTCGCTGTACCGAAAGTAGCTAAAACCGCTAAAGCCCCAAAAGCCAAAGCATAGCCTCACAGGTCTTAAGCCTGTGTTGATCCCTTAAGGAGAACTACAATGCCTTTTCAATGGTTCAATTTGTCGCTCAAAGGCCCTGCTAATGCTTCGGCAACACAGGCGACCACCAATTTCACTTCAACCGCAACCTCAGACGCCTTAGATTCACAAACAACGGGCAGTAACAGTCCGCAGTCACTCGTTTGGACGGGTACTGCTGATGTCAACACTCCGACCGCCGTTGTAAGTGCGTCAGGGTCACAAGTCACCGATAGTGGCGGGTCACTCTTGTTCGCCGGTTCGACTCAGAGCGGCTTTGGTTTTGGATTGGTCGTGCAGTTCACGACAAGTACCACTCTGCCGACAGGTATCTCAGCTGCGACTGATTACTATGTCGTGCCTGTATCTTCAAGCACGTACAAAGTTGCTACTTCATTGGCTAACGCCATTGCAGGAACGTATGTAGCCTATACCAATACGGGAACAGGCAATCAGACGGCAACACCTGTTGCTCTTGCGGGTGCTTCGATCATCCTGCAAGGCTCAAATGATAACGGAACAACGTGGGCAACCGTACCTAACAGTTCACAGACTATCAGTGCTGATGGCAGTTGGGTGTTTGAGTTGGATTACATTCGTTATGGAGCATATCGCACGTACTTTGCTACTACGACAGGGCAAGTTGCGTTTACCAAGAATCAGATAGGATATAAGGTGGCATAATGAAACCTGTACCAGTAACCATCTACGATGGAACGAACACGACAACGGTGAATCGGATCAATGCACCTGCGGGGTCAGTTGACCCCAATGGTGTACTTGATCTTGGGTTAGGAGTAAAAGTCTATCGAGCCTTACTCACGCAAACAAACACGGACGCACCTGTGGCGACGGTGTTGGAAAACACAATGGGTGGGACGGTTGTGTGGACATATAGCGACGTGGGTACATATGCGGGCACTTTGGCAGGAGCATTTACCGTCGATAAAACCTTTTGTGACGGCGACACATCATGGTTTAACTCGTCTGATTTAACAGGAGCTTGTGTTGCTTATTTTGCTCCATCAGGTACTGGTAACTCTGTTTTGTTAAGTACTGGGATAGCAGCAGAAACGCTTTCAGATGGATTGTTGGCAAACTATGCCGTCGAAATCATTGTATATCCGTAATGACATAAATAATGAACGACACATTATCACAACTTTATAATGCGTGTTTCTCATCGCTAGGGATGCCGTCAACTGAGATATTATCTCGGATAGAATTGGCACAAATAGTGATGAGGCGACTGTCATTTCGTCTTGAGCAAGTACGCCAATCGGAGCAAGGCACTCAAATGTCCGTCACTCCTGTTGAGTTTACTTTGGCTCAAAATGAAGATGAAGTTGTGTTGACCGACCTTGTATCGGACTTTGTGATACCGCTATGGGCAGAGTACAAATCTTGGACGTATCTGACTAATCCAATTTGGGTATATCTGCCCGTAGTCAATCTTTCTACATTGCAGGAAAAACGTGCGATGTGGCAATACTGTTGTTCGTTCTTTGGTAACAACGCTAGAGATGTAAGGATAAAGACCTCATTATTTGGCAATGAGGCTACTTTGATGAACCCATATGCGGCAACGATCAAAGTATATTACTCACAGGATATTCCTTTTCCTGATACGGAACAGTCCACTATTGACCTGCCTAACAATCTCGTCAATATGGTGATGTTTGATTCGATGGTTGCGGCGGTAGCGGTTATGCAGACCAATGCGGCTAAGTATGTCATCGACCGTCCGCAGTTAGCACCGCAGATCACAGCTTGGGAAGGATTACGAGCACAGTATATTCGAGAGCAGGCTGAGTTTGAATCAGTGTTTTTGAAGTGGTGCAATGAGTCACGAGGTTCACATCGCCCGACTATGCGAGAAGATGTATTGACCAATGTTATCGGCAATCGTGCAGGAATGGGTACGAATGTGTGGATAAACAACAACTAATATGGCGACTGCAATTTCATTCAATACAGCGAAAAGTATGGTCATATCGACCTTACAAGCCTCGCAAACGCCGTGGGCGACCACTGTTGACGGATCGAATGAGCAATTTAGCAGTAATGACGAGGTTGCCAACGCCATTCTAACCGCTGACGGTATCGTATGTACGACGATAGCCAACGCGATGCAGTCACCGTATCAAACTACGTTTGCTCTAACGACGACCGCACAGAACGCACCTGCACAATCATTGCCTGCTAGGAACGGTACTATCTTGAAAGTTCTTGTCGCATCAGGGTTTGATAATACCTTTGCAAGTACCGATGTCAGTGTCCCGAACAACTACGTTACGATAGCCAGTCACGGGTTTATCACAGGGCAAAAGGTACAGTTGACGACAAGCGGTACATTGCCGACAGGGTTATCATTAGCAACCGATTATTACATCATTCGGGTATCATCAAGCATCTTTAAGTTTGCGACCAATCCGTTCAACGCTTTTGCAGGAACGGCGGTCACAATGTCAGGGGCAGGATCGGGTACAAACACTGTCACATCTCAATACATCGAGGGTACGTTTGGTAAATCCAAAGATGAGGTAGTGGAAGCGTGGCAAAATGTCGGTGTATTTACAACTTTAGGGCGAAGCGGAGCGTGTGGATATGTATTCATTGAAGGCGACATCGTATATTGTTCAAGTCCTACTTTTAAGGTTGTTTATACGGATTATACACTTACTGCTTCCCCACAAGCCCCAGAACCGTTCCTCGATGCGGTAGTGTCAGGTGCGATTGCTATTCTAGCTAAAGACGGATCGGACGCAGAGTTGGCGATGGTCAACGAGAAACAATTTCAGATGTATTTACAGGCTATCGCGGGTGGGGCAACGGTACTTCCTGCGATTCAGGTATATAAATAATGGCGTGGACTGAACAAAATCTAGCTATTGCGGCGAGTAAACGACTGCGAATGGATGGCGAGTCATTGCTCACCTTGCAGTCATTTATTCCTAACGCCCTGAATAATCTGGCACGAAAGGTTGCCAATGACGATTATCAGCGACGATATTTGATGTCCGCACCATTGACTACCACAGCTTCGGTCACGAGTGATGGGAACTTTCGATACTACGCTGAACTGAGTACGCTTATCAGCACTCCGCAGATAATGTTGGACGTGCTTCAATATGGAACGATATTTTGGGTTCCGGCATTAAAGACGTGGACTACATCAGACGTATCGGGCAATCGCATTTACATAGCCAATCACGGTTATCAGACAGGGATGCCGACGCTGTTAAGTACGACCAATGCTTTACCTGCACCACTAGCTATCAACACTACTTACTATGTGGTGGTCATCAGTGAGAATTTGATCTCATTTGCTACCTCATTGGCTAATGCGTTGGCGGGTACGGTAGTGACGCTGACAGATACGGGAGCAGGGATTGGTACATCGACGCCACAAGTCGAGTACGCATCACAGTGGTTTGGCAGTCCGACGCAAGGCTTGTTGGACGCTTCGATACCGTATCCGTATCCGTACATTTGGTTGGAAGGCACGTTGTTATACACGAATAAGCAGAATGGTACGTTTCGGTTCAACGTGCCATATGTGCCCTCGTTAGAAAATTTACCGACCGCATTAGAATCAGATTTACTAGATTCAGTGGTACAACTTGCTATCACACAAGGATTTTCCCCTATTACGGAGGCGGAAAAATAATGTTACGACAATTCGATGACGAGATTGTACAAATACGCAAGAATGCGTTGAGTTTTTTGTGGGTCTTTTTCCAACGGACCCAACTGCAAATTGCAACGGTTGCACAACAACCCTCTGACTACGCCAGAAACGTGACAATGGTCAACCACCAAATCTTTTGTAGGCACGGTAAGACACAACAAACATTGGCCGTTTTGTTCGGCACGCATTTGTTCATATTGGTCTATGGTCAAGCCGTACAAATGCTGAATGCGCGAATGCTTAATAGAACGCCTGCCTTCGGGGGTTTGCTGACGTTTGTCTCTATACTCCTTTTCTCGTTGGCGGTACTTGTCCACATTTGCGGCTCGATGAGTTTTAACACGCTCGCGGATAGCCTGTTTAACGTGAGGTTTTTGCGAGTACCGTATGGTGCAACCCTTGCACGCCGACGCCAGTCCATTTGCGGTATATTTGGTTTTGTAAAATTCCGACGCAGGTTTAATTTCTTTGCAAACAGTGCAAGACTTGCTATCAGGAATTACCTTGACCGAAGCAGCCATTTTTGCAATAGTTTGCTTGCGCTTTTCACTGCTTCTGTATCGGACGCTATCTTGACTACAGCATTGGCGACAAGTGCATTGATGTCCATTAACGGTACTTTTGGATTTGGCAAATTGGTCAATAGGCAAAATCTGTCGGCACTTAGAACATCGTTGCTCCAATACTACAACTTTATTGCCATTGGCGAGTTGGTATTTTCGCACACAAACGTAACACCACGAGCCGCGACC
>ERZ869907.159-NODE-159-length-31949-cov-8.374616_pt1 | contig 31949 bp, 67 predicted proteins | sample MGYA00579309_ERZ869907 | MGnify/ENA primary metagenome ERZ869907 (study PRJEB32216, sample SAMN09231814) | wastewater metagenome | place: USA: Maryland | collected 2016-07-30 | study: EMG produced TPA metagenomics assembly of the PRJNA472060 data set (Reclaimed... | reverse complement strand
CCAGACCAAACGGTTAATGTCGATACGGATAACGAGATTGCGCGGCGCGGTAAAGCTGGGGTGGATGATGGGTGCGGCGCAGAAAAACCGATTACAATTTGCGATGTGCGCCACATCGTTTTTACGGGCGCTGATGTGGTGGCGCTTTGTTCGCTACTGCTAGAGGGTGCGCCCCTTTGCGTGGTGTTAACTCGCGGTAGTCAAGCTAGTTCTGAATTTGGTTTGTCGTTCTATTATGTAGAGGTTTGCGGGGGCGATTTTCGCGGGGTGCGCATCGGGGGCGAAACGATTGCGGCCAATGGGCGAACAATTTGCAGCGGTTTAATTCGTATTAGGGAGTAGGGGACAATGAAACCAAAATTGGGTACTTATCCATTTCGCTCATCACGACTTACGACTATTTTGGAAAATCCGCTCGGATTTTAGGCAATACGGTTGACGCATTGCCGAATTAGGTTATAGTTATACGCATGACTCAGCGACTTCCGCAGGGTCAAAACAAAGTGGCCCCTGACCGGGCCGGAGAAAACACGATGAACGCCTACACCACCACCTTCACCAGCATTTCTTTCCAGGTTCCGCAAGACACCGCCGCCGCGAAGAGCGCCGCCCGCAAGTTTATCAAGGCCATCCGCCTTCAATTCGGCGGCCACTCTTCGGTAGTCGTCAGCAAAGGTCGCGGTGCTGGCCTGCTGCACTGCCGCTATGAAAAGGCCGTCAAGGAGCTTCCGGCCATGCTGCCGGATGACGGCGAACTGCGGCTGGTCCCCGTGACTGACAAGCAAGTCGAGAAGAGCAGCAATTTTTGGGGCAAGATGCGTAAGGGCTAAACGAGACTCCCCTCCGCGCGGTGCTGGCCTAGTCAGCCAGCCCGCGAAAACGGCCAGCCGCGCGGGGGACTTTTGAACGCCATGAATATCACACTTTCGCCAACTATCCCGCGATTTTTGAGGGGTTTATGGCGCGAGGGTTTGCCGAATCCGATATCCTGCCGCGTGAGAACATTTTCACCTATGCGGCATGGCGGGAATTGGGGCGACAAGTGCGGAAGGGTGAGAAGGGCGTCAAGGTGGTAACGTGGATTCCCACCGAAAAGAAAGACAAAGAAACGGGCGAGGTTACGCGGGGGAAGTTTTGCCGAAGCGTAACAGTGTTTCACGTTTCGCAAACCGATGCAATCGGGGCGGCGCAGGTGGTGGAAGATAGCAACGAACTAGAGGGTGAAGTGGTTTATCCCGCTTTGCCTGCCAGTGAATGCCGGGCGCTGATTTGCGTTTGAGTGGTTTCAATGGGTGCGCCGTCTCGATAGTGGGGCGGCGCTTTATTGGGGAGTGGTCATGGAATCAAACATCTTGCACGAAACCGGCAATCTTTATTTGTATCGCAATGGCAGCGCGCTAGAGATTCGCCTAACTGGCGCAACGCATAGCGTAGTTGTCGGCAATCCATCTATGGGAGCCGATCGCGCAAAGCTGACAATGGAACGATTAGAGCGGGGGATTGTCAATCTCCGCAAAATGTACAACCACTACTAAGGCGCAAACCATGCTTGCTACATACCACCCCGAAATGGGAGAGGTTAAACCGCTGGCGCAGATTGAAGCCAGTTTAGGCCACTACGGGAAACACTACTTTCTGCGCACTCCATTGACGCTATCAGGGCGCGGGGTGGAATTGCTGGGGACGTACACGAAAGAGGATAGCCAGCGCGTGCAAGGGTGGAATCGTTACAAGGTCACACTTCGCGCATTCGATGCGATTTGCGAGCGTTACAAAGTATCGGCGCAAATACTTTTAGACTAGCTATTGACAATGCGGCATAGTATGATACAATGAACACATCGAACAACGCATAAGGAAACATGAAAATGACTATCAAGCAACAACTCGAAATGATCGCCGCCAAAATGGAAAACGTCCAAACTATCTCTATCGAACACGCTAGCCGCCTGCTATCGCTACTCGATCATGCCCCAAATGACGCCCTGCAAATGCTGGTTGATCGCAAAGTTAAGTTTATGTGGATGCCTGCCCGTCGCCGCCTGCAAGAGCGAGGCGCAATCTAACAATCTCACCCGCTTTCTAGGAGTCGCAAACGTGATTAAAGAAACGCTACAGGGGCCACTAGGCGCAAAGCTACATTTGGGACGTTCCACCGCTACGGTTGAATGGGGCGGGAAGTCTTGCAGTTACGCTTACGCCGTAGATGCTTGCGAAATTGCGGACGGTTTGGAATTGCCGGGGGACGTTTTAGATTGGCTATGCTCCCCATCGGTTGAGCATAGCGTTGATTTGGTTTTTAGCGAGGGAGATTGATTCGGCATGGCACTACACGCTACACCAAAAGACCACGACGCAGACCCGCCTAGCGGCTGGATAGTTCGCAAAAGCGGTAGCCACTGGCACCTAGAGAGCGCCAAGGGAGGCGTAATCGGCACATTCACAACGAAGCGCGAAGCAATGGCGGCGCGTGAATCTGGCTTTTATTTTGACCTTTACAACAAAGAGGGGCGATGGTTTGCCGGTGAGAGTGTTTCGGGCTGGGTGCAGTACTGAGGGGATTCGGCATGATCCAAACGTGGTTTGTGCTAAGGCTTCTCTGGGTGGGCAGAATGGTTTTTCACCTAAGGACTGAACATGTTGAAACCAATTGAAGAAGTGGGCGATGGACGGCTAACCTCGGTTAAAGGGACCTACAGCGAAATCCAGAGCTTGATTGGGTTCGCACCGAATGCTACCCATTTAGATGATCCCGATAAGGTGCTCGCATCTTGGGGATTTGCAGACGACTCCGGTCGCAAGGGATTCATCTGGTGCTACAAAGTATCCCCAGATTCATGCTCAAGTTGGTCAGCCGATGGGGACTTGGATCTACTCAAGGAAGTTTTCGGGGACCGGTTGGCTAATTCTAGGCGGTTTTGATTGGTGCTACAACACAGTATCTCCGAACGTCTTGGCACGATACCTATGATCTGGCAATTGCCCACGCCCAAAAGCATCTAGGGGTAGTGGCGATTGAGGAAGTTGGCGGTAAGTGGCATTGGCTGATACCAAACTAAGCGAGGGGCTAACATGCTCTACAGTGCGCAGGAATGCTTTAAGGTTGGGGATGATGTTTTGCGCGTAGTGGTTCAAGACGTGCGCGACGCACGCGATACTTGAACAAGCATAACATAAGGAGTTAGTGAAAAATGACGGTTTACATTTTTACGTTTGTTGCGGGCGCGATGGTGGGTGGTGGCGCGGTAGCGGCTGGCATTGGTGCCTATGCTCTCTATCGGGAAGCGGTATTGCGGAAGGTGGCCGCGATGTTAGCGCCGCACTTGGTAAACGAACTACCGCGCCCTATCCAGATCGATACGCGGTGGGGACAAAAGCGCCGCAAGCGTCAGCGTCCTGTCAGCCTTTGCAGCGCTGATACGCTGGAAATGCCGCGCGTTGCGGTGGGTCAAATTGTCCGCTAGAATAAATTCATGTCGGCACTATTGACAGGCCGATAAAATATGGTAAGATGTGGGAGTGGAAAGCAAGCCAGTAAACACAAGGGAGAATCGACGATGGCAACTGCAACCAAGAACATCCAAGCCCTGGAAACCGAAGCCCGCGAACTGGCCGCCACTCTGGTATTGGTCGCCACCAATGACGGCACATTCGGGGCTGCCGAATCGCTCCGCTGCACCGGCAACGGTGACACCAAGAGCGCCACCCGCAATGTCTACGAGCGGATCGGCGATGGCGCGATTAGCTCTACTGGCCCTAGTCATGACGACGCGCCGGGCTACATGCGGCACATCAACGCCGAACAGGTTCGCACGCTCCGTGCGAAGCTCAACGATTTGCGGCAGAAAATCAAGGCCGCCAAGTAGTAGCGACACTCCAGCCCGCGCCGTCCGCTTCGCAAGCGGCCTAGACAGCGGCGCGGGCTACTTTTTGACGATCACACCTAACAGGAGAACCGAACGATGAAGATCAAGCAACCTACAAAAGCTGGCGTCGTGATTACCGCCCGCGCCAAGGCATTCGGCGGCGAAGGCGTGCGTGAGCATCGGATGCTCGTTGACGATGTTCGTGTGCGCGTTTGGGATAGCGTGGCGGGCTATTACACCACCTGCCACAGCTTGAGCAAGGCCGCGATCAAGCGAGTCATAAAGCAAGCCGCAGGCGAATAACCTCCCGTAATTCGTTGACGCCGTTAGGCGATGTTTCACACCTCAACGGGAGCGCTAAATATGAACGCCACATTTACCACGACCAAATCACACCAAATCGGGGACGAAGTGGCAGGGGTGCCAATATCGGTTTCGGCTGATGGGTTAACCTCTGAAATGGCGCGAGTGCGAATTACGGGAGTCGTAGGCAGTAAAGTTATCCCAATTCCAGATTGGATGAGAGACAGTCCGCACGCCGCCGAACTAACAGAAACCACCTACGCTTGCGAAGTCCTACATTCTCGCGAAAGCGGCGCACCAGTTCAATTTCAGTGAAAGCCCAATAGGGGCTATGACAAACCGCTATCAACTTGCTATTTAGCAAGTTGAATTGTCAAAATACGGAATCTTGGTGCAATAGGTTAGCTATTTGCCCCTTCATTCTGGCATTATCAGCGGTTAGCCGGATTATCGCCTCCCGCCATTGCGCGATATCAGCCTGCAATCGTTCGATAAACTGCGTTGCTTCGTCTCTCGATAGCCCACGCGCCACTAGGTAGCAAATGTGTGTTTCCATGCGCCCATTGTACAAAACAAATTTTGCCGAGTCATTTGGCAAAGCATATTGACAAGCCAAACCGATGTGATATAGTACGGGAGTTGGTCACACACAACACAAGAGGAAACCAATGATTACCACGACAGAACACATCGAATCGAAGGAAGGCTGTTGCATCTGCGGTTTCAAGTTTGAGCCGCCAGCGAATAACCTGCGCTGCAATCTAACCAGTTATCCAGCGCTGTTTGGTGGTCGCATTTGCAGTGATTGCGAAAACAAGTTCAAGCGCAATAAGATTCCAAGTTCTGGCCAAACCGAAGTGGAGCGCGATTACAAAGCATTCTTAGACGGGAAGCGCAACTATCCCGTTCGCGTGCAGATCACCTGCGCCGATGGATGCGAGATCAATTCGCCAATTTCCGACAAAGCGGCGAAGGCTTTTTTAACGTCCTAGATATTGACAGAAAGATATTATTTGGTATGATGCAAGGGTTGAGTGAGTCACACACAAAGGAAAATGAAACATGCGAGCGACATACGAACCTGAATCGAACAAACTGCGAATCTATCCCGAAGGGGTGCGCGTCGATAGCGTGCTGACCGAAACCGAATACAGCGCGTTTAAGGGCGCGGGTTATCGGTGGGCAAGCAAGCAAGAATGTTTTGTTTGCCCGTCCTGGTCCCCGAGCGCCGAAGATTGGGCGCTCGAATTGTGCGAAGAGATCGAGGACGAGGACTATTCACCAACCGAGCGCGCCGCCGACCGTGCGGAGCGATTCGAGGGCTACCGCGAAAAGCGACGGGACGAAGCGGGCGAACATGCCGACACGTTCGACAATGGCCCGCAGGCATTTGGCCACCAGAACCGCGCACGGGCTGAGCGTCAAGCGCTTCGCCATGATCGCAACCGAACCAAGGCCATCAGCCAATGGGGCAAGGCGGAATACTGGCAGCAACGCACTAGCGGGGTTATTCGCAACGCTTTGCATCGTGCCAAGCCGGAAGTCAGGCGAGATCGTATCCTGCGCCTCGAAGCTGAACAGCGCAAGCACGAGAAGAACCGCGAAGAATACGCCGCGCGTTTTAACGCATGGCGCGAGGTCTGCACGCTAGACGGGGCAGATTCTCCGGTTATCCACAAACGCACTGATGATTTTATCGGCATTAGCGCAGAGACGACACCAGCAGCGCGCCGCGCTTACTCGCTGGCCAGCGCTGGCCATTGCTGGGGAGAATACAAGCACCCCCGCAACGGAAAGACGGGCAGCATTTATTGCCTTATGACCGACCCCGCCGACCCCATCACGGCGCGAGAGGCCGCAAGCCTCTGGCTAGACGGTGCCAGCGATCCCAGCGACACAGATAGCAACTCCGCACGCTGGAGCGCTCACTACACCCTACGCCTAGAATACGAGAACGCGATGCTGGCCAATGAAGGCGGCAAAGCCTCTGAGGTTGCTATTGAGCCTGGCGGGTGGTTTGGTCGCCACCAAGTACACGCGGTCAACAAGTCGCCCGTGACTGGTCGCGTTGTCTCCGTCAAGCTAATGGCCCCTAAGCCCTGGTGGCGCGGAGAAGGTCCGGCACCGCTCACACTGCAATCGTTCAACATTGAACGCATGGGCGCTGAAGCCTACCGCGCGCCGACCGACGAAGAGCGCGAAGCGTTCGCTAAGGCCAAGAAGGAACGCAAGGCGAAAGAGAAGGCAACCAAGCCCGCATCGCCGTCTCTCATCAATCCCACCGACGAGGATGCGGAGCGGTTGCAGGCAGTGTGGAACAGCAAGGCCGAAGCGCTCTACAAAAAGCACATGCCCTACGGATCGGGCTACAAGCCGACCCCTGTTTCACGCATGACGCAAGCGGAATACTCCGACCGCTCGAAGGGGAGCTACAGCAATTACGAAACCGTCGAAGTATGCCAGCACGGACACCGCCCGCGCTCCCGATATGGCGAGAACTGCGACACATCGCCGGTAGCTTTCAAGATTCGCAAACGATACGGCTCTGGCGGGTTCTCGCATTGTGCGGAGTCCGTCGTCATCATTACCGACAAACCGCAAAAGCCTCTCCCACTGAATTGGGAGGCAGTGCTAGACAAAGTGACCGCATAACCTTTCACCGCAAAGCAACACGAACCGAACTTACTTTCGGTTCGTGGTTGGCTGGAATCTTCGCAAGATTCTAACGCAGCAGACTTGACACGCCGATATAAAGTGGTAGGATGTATTTATCACAAGGAGCGGCGAACATGAAAAAGCAAACGGTTTATGCGAAGTGCCTACAAGAAGGCCAAGTTTTCGAGCATGTGGAGTGGTGTCCGTGGATTAACTGCGACCCATCCGACAATCTGCTTTCAAGATTGATCCTAAACAAATGGATTCGGGAGCGTGGAGGTATCGGGGCTGATGAAAAACTATCGGTCACGGTTTACACCTACGACGAATCGACGCCACGCCACGCCAACGGTAAGCCTATGGCGTGCAATGGTATAACCTACGCAATCGCTGGGAGGGATGTAGCATGAGCGAATTAAGAGCGCTGGCAAACGTGCTGACGTTGGGAAGGTTTCCCGTCGCATCGCGAGAGGTAATCCAAGCCGCCGACGAACTAGACGCCCTGCGGGGCAAGGTGGCAAGGCTTAGCGAGTTGGTTGATAGAATCGCAACCGAATATCCAGCGGTAGCGGGTCCAGACAATTGCCCACCCGCGCCGCACGCTTGCCCGAAATGCGAGATTTACTATTTACTGAGAACAGGCGGGGAGTGAGAAAGGAAAGGATTGCCATGAACATCTGTTCGGTGGATGGGTGCAATGGTGTTGTCTGCGGATTTGGACTATGCAACAAGCATTATCAAAGGTTCAAGAAGTACGGAACTACAGATTTAACTCCCAGGGTTTCAAAGATAAAGAAGTGGTTAGACGAATTGGTTGCAAATCCACCAGCCGAATGCGTTCTCTGGCCGTTTAGTGTTGATAGCACATCTGGATACGGAATACTGCGCGTTGGCAAAAAGACGCGAACGGCGCATAGATATGCCCTAATACTATCAACAGGCGACGACCCAGCAGGCAAAACGGCGGCACATGGACCTTGCCACAATCGCTTGTGCTGCAATCCTCGCCATTTATCGTGGAAAACCACAGCCGAGAACCATGCCGACAAAGTACGAGACGACACACACAACAGAGGCCAACGGCACTACCTCGCAAAACTGAAACCAAATCAAGTGCTAGAGATTTTCGCAGATGCGAGAATGCACAAAGATATCGCCAAAGACTACGGCGTTAGTCGATCCGTAGTCAGTTCGATCAAAACCCGTATTTACTGGAAGTGGCTTACAGATGGAAAAGAACCGAACTGCGGAAAGCGGGCAGACTGGTATCCTCAGGCTGAAGCACCTGATGGAAGTAACTGAAGCAATTGAAGAGGAAATGGGCGACGAGCGAAAGCGATTCGCTCGTTTGGCAGAGAACAAGAGCGCAACCCGCGCAGTCAGTTCTCATCAACTATTCCAGACGCCCGAACCGCTGGCTGACCGATTGGCGGGGATGTTCGAGACGTTCGGGAGAGTGCTAGAGCCGAGCGCCGGACTAGGGCGATTGTATCGAGCAGTGCGGAAGCGATCAGATTGCCACGTCACGATGGTGGAGCAATCCGCCGAGTGTTGCGGCGAGTTGTACCGAATGACGGAGGGGGACGGAAACGCTAGATTGATCCAGGGTGATTTTCTGGCCCAGGCGGTTGATTGTTTGGGGTTGTTCGATGTGGTGATAATGAATCCGCCGTTCAAGATGGGTACAGACTGCAAACACGTTTTGCACGCATTGCAATTTGTTTGCACAGGGGGGCGGTTAGTGTCCCTTTGTGCAAACGGACCAAAGCAGCGAGCGAAGTTAAAGCCTATCGCTACAGAATGGATAGACTTGCCTGCGGGATCGTTCAAGAGCGAGGGAACCGGCGTAGCGACTGCGATAGTTGTGTTTCAGAGGTGAGGCGCGGTAACTCAATTGGATAGAGTCCTTGGCAAATTAGCCTAGATGATAGTGGGTTCGATTCCCACCCGCGTCACTCAAAATAGACTTTCCTTGTGTGGCCGCGCCGTCGGCAAGTTGCGGCGGCGCGGTTTTTACTTACAGAGGCGATGCACTGTGCGAGCGTACAAGCTAACCGTCTTAGTTGTCGATCACGACGAAGTGGGCGAAGAAATGGCGGAAATTATCGAAAACGCTCGATACCCAAACCATTGCATCTCCCCAAGCGTGATTGACATTCAATCTGTAGATATTGGCGAGTGGGACGATAACCACCCGCTAAACTACACAGACAAACAGCGGGAGTGTATTGAATCGCTTAAATGGGAGAGGTTGCCGTGAAGCCTGAAAAGCTAGAGCAAGTGCAATCCCTTAAATCCGAGTGCAACCGCGCCAAGAGCGAATTAATGCGAATATCGTCAGCACTTGAAAACGTAAGCCGCAAGCACGCATTGCAGTTGGATAGGATCATCGCGCGATTAGAGAAGTGGCAGAATAGTCGCTAGTTAACGCTGGCTTGGCATAGATAGTCGATCACGTCGGATTGACTGCGACAGGATTCGTCGGCCAGTTGTTTCAGTTTGGCGATTGTTTGCTGGTCAAGGTGGTAGGAAACTGGAATCTTGGTGCTGCCGTCAACTTTCGGTAACGGCGGTGACTTGCGTATCAAGTCAACAACCACCTGCCCAGCACTGCAATTGTGGAGTTTTGAGAGAATGTCAATTTGTTTCTTGCTAGACGGTAGGATGCGGAAACCGGCGCTCACTGGAATTCCCTTTCGAGGATAGCCTCTACGCAGTTCGCTTGAGATATACCCCCTAGTTTATCGCATAGCGCCTTGAGCCGTAAATTAGCCTCTTCCGGTATAAAAAACGAAGTGAGAATACGGCGCTCTTTGTGCGGCACGTCTTTCGGGTCTGCTGCCAATACCAGTGTGCGAAACTTCTCCGAGATAGATACCCCATCCCTCGCCGCCATCTTCTTTAGCTTCTCAATCGTCGCTGGTGCTAGTCTGGTGGTGTACGCTTTCATTTTGCGGCCCCTATGATCGTTTCGCAAACCGATGCTTTTGGCGAGTTAAACCGCTTGGCGAGTATCGCAAGTTTGTTTTCGGTTTGTTCGTCGATCACAAAACCGATCATTTTGCGATGTGGCTGGTTGCGGTTCTCTGGTTTCAACTTGCGTGCTTCGGCGCGTGCGATCATTTCGCACAGCAGTTGCGAGGCCGACAAACCACGCTCCACCGCTTCGCGCTCTAACCTCTGCAACAGGCTGAATCGTATTCGCAAAACCTCGACCATTTTTTCACGTCTCGACTATTGACAAGCCGATAATAAGTGTTAGGATAGGAGCAATGAAACAAGCCATCACTCGCCGCTACAAAACAAACGAGTGACGGCGCAACCTATGGAGGCTGGTATGTCTACTGTATCGCAAACGCTAGTGTCCAACAAGTCCCTACTGAAAGCCGTTTCCCTGGCATTTGCCAGCAAGGCGTGCGAGAAAGATGGGGACCGCGACGAACTGCCAGACGGTTCGGAATTCGATTGTGAGGTGACGCTGTTGGCCCGCGTCGATGGGGAAGAGTATCGCTATGACGCCGCTGGCCGATTGGCGGTAGGTCATCCGTCGCAACGAGCGGGGACGGTCGATTCCGCTGGCTTGCTGGGGTGGATTTTAGAACAAGTGCCAGATTCGCACCGGGAGCCGATGATTGATAGACTGTTAGAAGTCTATGAGGCTGACGGAGAGTTCCCGGTATCGAAGTCGTCGCACGACAAGGCTACGAAGGTTTTGCAGCGAATGCGAGCGCGTAACCAAACGACGGCGCGTGGTTCGGTATCGGTCAAGCTGCAACAGCGGGCAAAGTTGGGGATCGTTGGTTAAAGTCGGTTGGGTGGCGGGAGGTTTGGTGTAATTGCACACCCGCCATTTTTCCAGGGGATTGCAAATGAGCATCAGGGAAGTCCTACAAGCATTTGCGGCATACTACGAAGCAGAAAGAGAATGCTCAGCTTGCTGCAATCAGTGCGAGTACGACTCTGGTTGGCACTGCCGCAGAGAGATAGAGGCGGCGAGTGAAGCCGCTGACTTAGCCGAACTAGCACTCAATGAATACATTGACGAGCGAATTGCGAAGGTGATCGGCAAATGAAAAAGTGTCAACTAGTTGCCGAACTTGTTGCGGTTCTCTGCCCAAACTGCGGAGAGTCACAACCAAACAGAGACGGTAGCGAAATGTGGACGGCGGAAGATTTCAAAGGCAACACGCTAAAGCAGTGTGTATCGTGTGACAAGCCCATACTGATTGCGCACGAGAGCAAGGTTCGATTTGAGGCAAACCCATGATTCGCTGGATCATCATACTTTTGACGCTGCTTAGTGGCTGCGCATCTCGCGGCGAGGTTCGGGCTACGGCAGACTATGACGAATGGCGCGGCACCAGGGCAGGGGTGCAAGTGGCCGCGCAGTGGTGAACAAATGACAGACACGAACACTAATATCGTCACCGTCAAGCTGCACCCTATCACAAAACACGGCAAGCAGCGGTTAGAGCGGTTCGGAAATGTCTGGATAGTTCAAGAGCGCACGCGAAAAAGATGGTTGCTGCGCTCGCTATGTGGCCACGATCTGCGGTGGATCGATTGGCCAGACAGAGATTTCGAGGTAGTTGAAGTTACCTCATCTCCTCAAACGTAAGCGGTTCGATCTTGTCACACCTGCGACGCTCCCACTCCGCTTCATTCCATCGGCCCTGAATCTCTTCGCAACGTCGCTTGACGATCTTTTGCCAAGCGATGTGTTCGGGGTGATCGTCTGGCACTTCGTCGCACTGTAGATCGAAGATGCTAAATTCGATTGTGCGAATCGGGCGCTGGCGTATCGATCCATCTTGCTTGTATCCGTACTTCTCAGCAGTAATCATCCCTTCACCTCCTTAATGGTTGCACTTGCAAGCTACTAACAATCTATGGCACTGATCGCAGGTTTCGGGTTCACGCGGACATTCACAGTCACCAGCAGTTTGCCAGCAATAGAGGCATAGTTTCCCGATGCCGTAGCAATCGAAACAGAGAAAGCCTCTCACGAATCCACTACCAGCGCAGTGGTGGCAATCTGCGGTTCTCACGCTGTCCACATTAGCCCCTTGAAATGTGCGTTGTCGTACTTCTCGCGACGCCGCCGAATCTCGGCACAGACAACCTGCAATTCCTCTCGCAAGCGTTGATCGTCAACCTTGCCTGTATAGTCTCCGTCCAACTGCTTGCGCACCTCTTTGCTCAAACATGGTGCGCCGATTAGGTACTTACTTTTCCTCAACCTAGCCACGCGGTATCTCTCTGATTTTCCAAGGTGTAGATTTGTTTTTCTTGACGCACAGCAGAAAACGAAACGGAAACATATTCGCCGCCACTTTGATCTTCACCATCGCGTCATCTTCAATATGACCGCCCTTCACTTCGTGCGCCTCTAGTACGTCATCATCGGCCAACACGAAAAAGTCTACCGTGTAGTGCGTGTTATAGGCCAACTTTAGTTTCAGGCTCTCGAACACCCACCACTTTATCTTCCCAGCCTTCAATTGCTGATCGAGGTGCGCGGCATACGCTCGTTCCGTGGAGTTCATTACTCCCGGTTCGTGGCGTGGCCTGCCTTTGCACTTCTCTTTCGGTAGTGGTGGTGACTTCGGTTGCGATGGTGTTGGCTTTCCTTTGAGAATTTCTTCCCATTGCTTTTGCGGGTTTCGATCCTTGAACGCTGGCCCTTCCATGTCAGTCGATCCTTACCGGCACCGCTGGTCGCACCCATTGAAACTCACATTTTTCCATTACCGCATCATCCCAGTATCGATTGCCTTGCTTGGCAACTCGATACATGCCGCCGTTGAGTAAGCGGATATACAACTCTGGTTGTGTGTGGTCGGCATGGCGGTGCAGCTTGCCAATCCACTGCGCTGGTGGGTATTGAAACTTTACTCGCCCCTTGCGCACGCAAACAAAGCAGTATTCGTTGTCGTCTGCGATCCACTCACAGCCAAAGCGGCACAGGCGGCAAGTTGGCGCTGGCGTGACGCGCCGCAAACCTAGCTGTCGCATCTCTTCAATCATTTTTTGGTGGTCGGACATTTCGGACAACACCGCCATCGATCAACTCCTTTATAAATGCGTCAACTTCTGCTTGCGTGATCCTGAGCGGCGCACGCTCGTTTACGAGTTTGTTATACGCTTTCAGGTCGTATGCACTGCAAACTAAATATTTTAGCGCTAACTGCTTAGCCTCTGGCCACTGCTTCGCGTCCTTCATTTTGACGCTGTTGCACGTCCAACAGAGACACAGCCATGTATAAGGTTCGCTTAGCGAGCGGTTGCGATTTGGTCCGTCGCTAATTTCGTGAACAGCCACACCACCAGCACCACACAGCACACAGCGATGACCATAGACTTCTAGGTATGCTTCCCGCGTTCCGCGAACCGCGTCCATGCGCTCACGGCGTTTTTTCGATTGCCGCCTCACTAGCATTCCTTTGCACTAGTTCGTCGAATTCTCGCCAAGCCTCACAGCAATCGCACGGCAGTTCGTCGCCTTGCGGTTCAAATCGCTCTTTGCATCGCGGACCCCAATACTCGGTCAGCGCCTCTTCAATTCGTTGGTACATTTACTTTCTCCGCTTTCTCCACCCACTGCCATTTGCCGGTTGTTTTGTTGTATTCGGCGTAACCACGCTCAATCGCTTGCTTGCGATAGTCGGTCTTGTCGCGAATCACGCCAATCAAAACAAATGCGATAATGCAAGCCAAATGACAGCCAAGCACCAGACCGCCAAAAAACGCGCCGGTTTGTTCATCGTTCATCGATACCTCGCTTGTAATGCTGCAATAACCGTGCGCTGCCCACGCTGATCCAGCTATGCCAGCTTTTTTTGCCTCAGTTCAGCAATAATTTTCTTGGTAGTACCTCTCAGGGCAAGCGAAACCGTGTCTGGCGTGAACCCGACTTCCCTTGCGATTTCGCTTATCGACTTTCCTTCTTCCCTCATCTCCAAAACATCGCTCATTCGATCTGCAATTCGTCGCTTTCGACCTGCTGGTGATAACACTTCTTCTATCGGGAGTTTTTTGTTGAGTCGCATTTCTATGCACGTCCGAGACAGCCCCGTGCTTTCTGACCATTCAGCAATGCATTTGGTTTCTCCATTAAAAGTAAGAAGCCTATTGCTGCGACGATTTCTGCTCTGCTGCCTTGCCGTAGCCCACCTGCAATTCTCTGGCTCGTAGTGGCCATTATTGTCAATCCTGTCAATTGAATGCTTGCAGCTTGGTGGTAATCCCATGTCGCCAACGAAGTTCTCAAAAGACTCCCTCCAGGCATCGCAAACCGTGATGCCTCGTCCGCCGTATTTTTGATAGTTCGCGTCTTCGATATTTTCGCACCTTGCAATGACGCCGCGCCAGATTGAATAGGCGCGAGTATGGGACAATCCATGCGTTCTAAGAAGAGATGCTACGGCCTCTTTTTGGTAGCACCCACAACTCTTGTACACTTCCCTTCGCCATCTATCATGTGGCATGTTCATCTTAGCGCCACAATCGCAAGTACATTCCCATACTGGCACTCCTCGCGCCGAAAACCCAAACACGCCTGTAATCTCCAATCGTTCGTATTTTCCGCCAACGAACCTTTTGTACCCCTGCGGAACAAACCCAGTCAGTAGTTGAGTTACTATCTGATTAGCCTCAGCCTGACCTACTCCGCATCGATCAATTAGCATCTGCACCGATTTCTCGCGCACAGCAATACTCCTAATCTCTTCTCGCGTTGGCTTAATCATCTCACGCTCGCCTGAATTGCCGCTAGAACCACCTTCCTTTGCGATGCCTCTAGCATTGACATTGCTTCCAAGCACACCTCTATTGCATCACCGACTCCGGTTTTGTATTCGATTTCCTGAACTGGAATCTTTTGATATTCTTCGCCTTTTGCGTCCCTAAGATAGCCAACAGCGCCACCCTGTTTTTGCGCCCAATGAATGCGGCGCTCAATCTCTCTGTCGCTCCAGGGTGGTTGGCAGCGCGCGTTGAATTCTCTCAATACTTGCATAGCAGACGTATCGGCTAATCCAAACCCCTTTACTACAGCTAGCACTGCCTTGCAGGTTTGTCGCGATCCGTTGCTTCCGCTCACCGCTGGTTCCATTGCAGCTAGATACTTCTTGGCTCTCTCTATTGTGAGTTCTTGGCCGAAATACTTCATACACAACTGCTCCAATTGCAACTGCCTTGGCTGTGGTTCACAATGCGATGACTTTCCACGGCGACCAGTAATACAGAAGAATCTATCTGATCCATAAATCTCAATTCCGCAAGACTTGTCACATACCTTTGGATAGTCAAGTTTTTTGTTTTTGCCTTTCTCAAGAGGAAAGTGGCCTTCAACAATCAATTTGACGCCAGTGCCAGAAGGACTCCACTCACCATAAGTGTCGAGCGACCGAATTACGTCCGTTGCCCAACTCTGCATACCAGCCGACTTGGAGTAACATCCATCTAAATCGATGCCACAGAAAGGGTCGTCTTTTGAGAACACGAAACCTATCCCGGCGTATCCGCCCATTTCGTATTTGATAAGCACTGACTCAAAGGTGTCCCACGTTCCAGCATCGGTGGAACTTGCGCGAAAACCGCCACGGTTATAGGGAACCTTGGTCGGCTTGCCGTCCCGCACTTCCTCCGCCCACAGCACCCACTGCTTGCGCTCTTTGAGAACAGCGGGTATGTTGCTTGCTTGCACTTCCATGAAACCCGCCTCCTATCACATTTGTCTAGCAACTTGATAATTAGCAAGTTGCTATTGCTGGTTCACGAACTTCGCCATCTTCGATAATGACACTGCATTCTTCGCCAACAGAGACGCGCTCCATCCACACCTGCAAATCATTCTCTGATGCCATTTCGGCCACCAAAGATAGACTCTTGGAGTCAAGCAGTGAGCCATCGCGAATCAGCATCACCTTGAGACGTGGATTGAGTGCCGCACCCATCCCGACCGCCACACGAATCATGTTGGCGCTCGACTGGTAATCCTTATCAAACGGCAGTCCGTTGAACGTGACGCCGCTTTCGTCAAAACCTAACCCAGCGACCGGGAAAGCGGCCTTGCTGAGTGCATCACGCTTTTTCTGATCGAGAGCGTCGATTGCTTCGGTAAGCGATGAAGCGTGCGCCGCCAGTTCCTCGCACTCCGTTTGCAACTTGGCGTGCTTCTCGTTTTGGCGCACCGCACGATTAACTGTTTCGACGTTCTTGATCTCCTCCCGAATCTGCGCCGTGTCAACGTCTTGCAATTCCGCCGCTTTCTTGTCGAGTTCGGCAACTGTGATGGCCAGTGAGTCACCAATCTCTGTTTTCATCTGCAAGCGTGCTTTGAGTGCCGCAATCTGCCTTTCGATGTCTGCTCGCTCAGCGCAATTTGCGACAAACTGATTCTGCGCGTCTACTTTTTTGCGGCGAACTGCCTCATTAGCCTTGTTCACTGCCTCGGCCTGCGCCAGTTCATCCGTCAGCATCGCCACAGACACTTCGCGTTCCGGTGCCTGCACAGACGGACACGCCGCTAACTCAGCATCTTTGGCCTTGCACTGACGGTTGATTTCGGTTCGCTTGGCAAATGCCGCCTCTCGCTCTTTGTCGATCTGCGCGAAGTCGAGATTCACCAACTCCTTCAACGCTTCAAGCTGCTGCTTCGGTTTGAGGCGCAGAAACTCAATCGGATCAAAGGCGAGTCGCCCGCACAGATCGTCGAGAATCTTTTGCGGACTAGACTGTTTCGCGCCCTCTTTGCTCTTGATTTCGAGCGACGAATTAACGTCGTCGCCTTTGCGGCTGAACTTGCGAGTGACAATATACTCGCCAAGATCAAGCGTGATCGCGCCTTTGTTCTCGCCATTGCGAAGTGCCTTTGGCGGAATGGCACTTCCGGACAGAGCGTACATGATCGAGTCAAGCACGCTCGTTTTGCCGTTGTCGTTGTCACCACCAACCACGACAAGGCTACCATCGGGTTTGATGTGAACCGCTTTGAGACGCTTCACATTCTCGGCTTGCAAACTAAGGATTTTCATCTTCCACCTCTAGGACTTCGGTATCGGTCGCTTCCGCTTTAAGACGCTTCACCTCTGCGGCCAGATCAATCGCCTCTTCGGCTTGCTGGCACAGCAGAATAAAGTCAAGCGGGTTCACGCTATTAGGGGCGATACGAAACTCGTCAATCTTCTCTTTGGTCAACATCTACTTGCCTTTCTTCTAAAACTTCCCACTCGCCACACACCACTCTTTAATAATCAGAAAGGAATTTCTTCCTCCTGCTGTTGCTGCTGCGGGCGACTTTCTTGGCGGTTGTTCTGCTGTCGCTGTTGCGGTGCCTGTGATTCGGTGTTAGTGCGACGCGGACCATCACCACCACCGCCGCCACCCTTTCCGCCGAGAAACTGCATGGTTTCCCCAATGACGTGCAGCTTGTAGTTCTTTTTTCCGTCTTTTTCCCACGAATCCATCTTGAGGCGACCACCAAACAGAACCGACGATCCCTTGGACAGATACTCGCCAGCCAATTCTGCTGTTTTCCCGAACAGCGTGATATCGATGTACGACACCTCATCAATCCACTCGCCTTGAGCGTTCTTGCGCTTGTCGTTGACGGCCAAGCCAACCTGCGCAACTGCCGTGCCGGATTGTGTGAATTTCACTTCGATATCGCGAGTAACATTGCCAACCAACGTGCAGTGATTGTAACTTGCCATTCTGTCTCTAGCTCCTTAATAGCGCCGCCACATCTTCCCACACCTGCGCTTCGTGCGCAACAAACTTTGCTTTTGTGGGCGGTGGTGGCTTTGTAGATTCGTTTCGTTTGTTCAACTCTTTCTTGATCGCACCAAGCAGCCAATATGGTAGGTTTTCCATCTTTTCGATAAACGCTTTTAGATAGTGCGTGTTCAAAGATTCTATCGGTTCGCCCTTGTGCTTGCCAAATGGCATGGATGCTTTGCGTTTCTCGCCCTTACCTACAGCGCCGTGGCCACTATTGACCTGTCGCTGTTGATATCGCACCTCTGCTGCCAGTTTCGCACGCTTCTCCATTTCCTCCCGTTCGCGGCGGATTTTTGCCTCGCGCTCTAGTCGTGCCTTTTCTCGTTCCTCGCTCAACTCCTGTTCAGCACGGCGAATCTCATCGCCAACATCATGCGATTCATCAGGCTTCTTGCGCATGTTTTCGTTGGCGCGTTCGATCACTTCATCAGGCTTGCCGTTCGCAAAGATGTGTGCAGTGCTGGCACAATCACCAAGCCCCGTTGCACCAACAAGGTCAATGACAAGACAATCTGGCTTTGGACTGGCAGCGATTGCGGCCCTGCGCTCCTCTGCCGTCATTTCATTCGTGACAACACCCTTTAGAACGCGGCAACCCCTGCCTCGCATCTGTTCACACAAGACCTTAGACTTGGTTGGCCTAAATATGGTTACAGCACTTAGTGAAGAATTGTTATAGCCTTCCTTACAAAGTCCGCATACTGACAAGTGTTGAAACTCTTTTGCGGCGAACCTTCGATAGATATCTTTGCGCGCCTCATCTGGGTATGTTCCATCCACGGAGACAGCGATATCTTTTCCGGCTTTTGCATTGATATAAAGCGCGACCTTTTTCGCTATCTCAGTGCCAGCATTGAAGATGATATTTTGGCGATTCCCGACCAAATCAAGCATTGGAATCACCATCTTTGCAAGCGTTTCTTGCTCGCCAAGAACCTCTTGCAATTGGGCTTCGTCAAAGTCTTTCGCGACCTCGCGAATGTTCTTAAAGTCAATTGAATCGACGGTTATGAAGCGCTGGTCGTATGGCACAACCCAACCATCCATAACAGCACATTTACCGCCGTCAGGGTCAAACATGCGGTAGTCGGACGCGATCCCTGGAAACAATCCAGACAACGATGTTCCGCAACCGCGCTCCGGCGTGGCGCTAACTCCAAGCCTTTTGCTTTCTGGATTCTGCTCGAAATGCTCAACAATCCCGCGAACAGACTTGAGTTTCCTGGCATATCTATGGCATTCGTCAAAGATTACCAGCCAGTTTTTATTAGCGTCAAACTTATACAATCTGCTTGTAGTCGTTTCATTTCCGAACTCGTCTTTGGCGTCACGCACAAGAAGCGTTTGCCTCGACGCAACAACAATATCTTCCTTCCCAGTGCAGTGTTGATTGGACATTTCAATGGCAATCGTGTAGCGGTTGCCGAGTATGTCCCGAATCTCATCTGAAAACTGCTGTATCAACTGTCGCTCATGCGCCAGCACAAGCACTTTGTAATCCTCGCCCTGCCTTAGCCACTTATCGGCAATAAATGAAGAGATGGCCGTTTTGCCCGTACCTGTCGGAGATCGAATTATTACGCCTGGATGGCTTGGAAATAGCGCAAAAGCACTATCAACCGCCTCTTGCTGGTAATCCCTAAGTTGAATTGGTAACTCTTCCACGATTTCAACCTTTGCGGGCTTCGGCTCAAGATAGTAGTCGAACAAATCCATTCGCTAACCCCTACAGTATAGCACACTATACCGGCCTGTCAACTACTTCGCTGCCACCATTTCAAATTGCCGCTTCGGCATGACTCCTTCGCCGCGACATTTATCGCATTGTTTGCCACCGCGATTGCCATACCCACTGCAACGCGGACATGGTTCGTTGTGATACTTGGTGGCACGATACGCACCGAACGCTTGATGAATACACTGCCGCACTGTCTTTTTGGTGGTGTCGTCTAAAAATGGGCCTTCGGGTTCAAGTTTGAGAAGATCATCGAACCGACGAATAAATGCCTCAATACTGCCATTCCACTCGCGACACTTAGTTTTGCACTCTTTGGCGATATCAGGATCAACGCCAGTTTCAAATGCGTCGCCTTGTTCCGCTTCTGGTTCTTCCTCTGCTTCGGGTTCGTCCGCATTCCAAGAGTGAATTTCTTCCTGCGCAGACTCAATCGAGTATTCGATAGCCTCGCCGTAGTCTTCGGTCGATTGCTCGCCAGCGTCCAGAATGTCCGCGACTTGATCCTCGATAGCGTCATTTGGTTCGGTGTTGACGCTGACAGTATCTTCGGCCACTCGCTTGGGCATGGTGCGAATCTTGCCGTCTTTGCCTTGCCGTGGCTGATCCTTCGAGGCTTGCGCGGCGCTGCCATGCACCTCTTGCAGTTCACGCCGCACCTGTCCCACCAAACCGTGCGACACACCGACGAACTCAGAAATCTTGCTGTCGCTCCACTTGCACCACTCAGAGTCGTTTAGTAGTCGCTCCACGGCACGGCGCTTATCCTGTCGCGTGCGTGATCGACCTACCTTGTCGTGCTGTTGGTTGGCGGCAATAGCAAGAAGTTGTGCATCGCGGTAAGTGCCGTGACGCAAGATACACACCAGAGAGGTGTAGCCAGCGCGGGCAGCGGCCTTGCAACGACGGTGGCCATCGTAAAGGTAGTATTCCTTTTCCTTGTCATCGTAGACAGCTTCGATAGGCGGAAAATCATCGCCTTCCTTATACGCTTCCGCCATGCGCTCGATGCCGTCTTCGTCCAGGTCGAGACGCATTTGTAACTTGGGATCGTCTTTGAACAGTTCAAGACGAATTGCCTTGCTGTCACCGTTTACGAACTCGCTCATCTGGCAAACCTCCTTGGTTCCATGCCGGTCAAACTAGAAAACTAACTGGCAGGAATTGCACCTGCTGCCCATACTCCCGACGGAAATGGCGGCTTCGTGTGAGCGCATACCGCGAATCATTGCCCACCTTATTAGCCTGATTGTCGTCAGTGGCCGCTAAGCCCTTTTCTCGAACAATCGCGCTGCGTGTCGCTGTCCACGTCGCAGTTAGTTGTTTTTTGCGCGCTTATTTGTCAATCTGGCTGAGGCTCCCGCGCATCTCCTCAGTTGTCTTGGGCGCTACCCAAGTATCGCGCTTCTAAATTGCAACTGGCGCATGAATAATTGGCAGTCCGTTTCCAACCGAAGGACGAGCAAGCTGAGCGTTCTTGCGCATCCAGTCTTGAACAAACCACAATTGCCCACACCCGCCCCCAATATCGTCTTGACCAGCGGGATCGAACACTCGCGTACTAAAACCTCTGGCCGCAAGCGAAGCCTCAAACTGCTGAGCCAACTGCCGCTGGCGTTCATTAGCCGCTGCTTGATGCTCGTTGCGTTCACAAATGACGCTTATCGTTGCGTTCCAGATATTGGGATCGAACAAACCGGCAAGTCGGTCGGCGTCCTCTTGTGTACCGTTCTTTTCGTGAACGCAGTAATTGAAAAATGGTCGCCGTCCAGTCATGCGATGCCAGTTTTCACCACGCAGAGCGATATGCCCAAGCGTCAACTTGGCTTCAAACGGTATCAGCTTATTGCGAGCGTGGTCAGTGCTTTCGTGAACCGAGAATTGCAAGCCAACAGTCGGTATCTGCTGCGAAACCTGGATGATGTCGCGAAATGGAACGTCAGGCCCGATAGTGCTAATGAGTAGCGCCGCATTTGGATAGGCTGCATAGAGAGCGTGCAGTGATGGTATTAGGTTCTTTTGATTGAGCAGCGGTTCGCCCATCGACATGAACATGATCTGCAATCGCTTGATACTCGCCACTGGTATGCCAGTATCGTGCAGGAGTCGCGTTGGCTGCGAAACTATTTCCTCCGCAGTCAGCGACCGCACGAAGGCATCGCCAGCGCCGCAGAAACGACAACCAACCGGGCAACCGCTCTGGGTTGAGCAGCAAATAACGGTTCGTTCTTCGTAGGTCGGATACTTATAAAGCACCGCCTCGGCAACAGCGTCGTCTTTGGTGAAAACGTATTTCGCCACACTCTCATTGCTACTCTGAATTACCTTAACGCTACTCCACATCGGCCTATACTCCTTGTCGATTGGTCCGATCATCGCCACCTCCGCGATTTCAGTGGCAAGCCCGCGAATCGAACGCGGCACGCAGCCTGATGAGGGCGACGTGGCAATGGGCAGTTCCAGTCATCAACAGGACACCCATTAACTTCCATTACTTGCCAAATAACTCACTTGCTCGACTTGTACATCGTGGAGATTGTCACGAAGTCGTTCGTCCAGTCCCACACGTCACGCACAAAGCATTGAAACTCTGCGTTCGACAGTTCCAGTGTTTCGCGCACGTCCCACTTCGCCATATCAATTGCGGCGTCATAGTCTTTGCTGAAATCTCTCGGAACTTTCAGTTCGACGCTCACACCCTCGATCAGAGTGAGATAATCACCAACGCCACGCGGATTCTCTGGATCGAACTCGGCAATGGAGGTTTTGCCGCGCTCAAGGTTCTTTTCGAGTTTGACCTTGGCCTTCTCGTAGCCGTCTTGCAGCTTTTCGAGCGCCATTTCCTTGTACCCCTGCAAGGCTTCTCGGTAGTCGTTGATATGCTTCTGCTTGTTTGATCGCAGAATATCCAGCAACTTCTCGCGATTGACTTCGACCTTGCGATTCTTGACATCTTCACGCATCAACTGTGCCACAATGAGTCTCCTTTACGATTTTATTTCTTGAATGTCGGTATACAGAGATTCGCGATCATCCCATCTCAACCAAAATCCGCTACGATCATCACCGTCTTCGTTGGTCGAAACAAAGCGACTTCCAAGGCGAGTCAGAAAGCGAAACTCCCCATTTTTCTTGCATTGCGCTGTGTACTGCTGCACATGCGGCGGTTTTGGTGCGACGTATGGCTCTGGACTGACAATCTCACAGCGACAGAACTTCCACGCTCCCTTAATGAGTCCTTGATCTAAAGACAGCCAGACAATCGAAGTTGCGTTGCCGCTCGGTAACAGTAAGTGCGCAACGTGACTTCCCTGAACAAACGACACAAAATTTGCGCCGTCGCTAACCCGCTGCATATTCCAGATGCCGTCGCCATCTGGTTCATCTCGCCAGCCACTCATGGGCAACCTCCGTACTACCGCAGTTTCTTGTACGACACGATCTCGCGACTGATGATTACATCATCGTGGCCGCATGGGAAGATGAACCGCATTCTTCCATCAGCGGTGCAGCCCATGAACTTTGCCAGCACAGGCACTTCGCCGTAACTCAGCCGCAATTCAACCTCATCACCGATATCGAAGTCAAAGCAGAACGGGCAATCCCAATACAGCTTTGGTCTGACGTGTCTGCGCTTGTGCAATTTTGCATCACACAACGCTGAATGTCCGCACGAAAAGCCAACCCAGAACTTACCGTGCGAAGAATTGCGCACGGTGGTAACTTCCTGCAACATCCCCAGTCCCTTATGCAGCGTTTTGTTGATTGCCCTTGATGATCGCCAATTTAGCTGCGTAAAGCGGTCGAATGTACGAGCGCACCTCTTCCGGCTTGTTCTTCAACAAGCCTGCGATTATCTCAAGCTGCGCCTCGGTGTTAACTTCGTGGTTGATTTCATGCTCAACCTGAATGCAGTACGGACGATGTTCCTCTGGAACTGTCTCAATACTGCGCCGCTCACCAGCCTTCGTTTGCTTTGTTTGTTTCGGCGGTTCTTCCGGCTCTGGCTCTCGCTTGGATGAGACTTTGGTGTTGCCGCTTGCTTTTGGTGGCATAGCCCAGTCTGGAAGTGATGGTGGGTTCCAGTGGAATGATACCCATTCCTCTTTTCCGTTAACCTTGATTTTGCAGTTGGCGTAGAACTTGCCATTGTCGCTGATTTCTGCCCACGACTCTTTAATCCCGTACAAGTATCGACCGATACCCCACTGCACAGCCGCACGCTTCATGGCGTCTGATATGCCGCCCTTAGTTGCCTCGATATCGCTATTGTCGGCACCGTCCCACTTTGTCACCCACTGCCCATCGATAAGCAGAGAGATTCCGCACAGCATTCCGCCAGTGGGAATTGGCATGAACTCGTTGCGCCAATTCCCGGGGCCAGCCACCTCATCAAGGCGATTCATAATGCAACGCGAATCGATGTAGGCCATTACCTTGCACCAGATTTGACCATTGCCCTTCTTGCCAGCCTGCCCAACACGCCAATGAATCTCGTTTGGCGAAAATGGCTCAGCTAATTTCTCGAAGTTCATACACACCTCCAGTTCGTTCCGTTGACAACAAACTTAATTGCGGCCCACGACACACCAAACTCCCGCGACAGCGAAGCAATCTTTTCGCCGTTTGATTGTCGCTGCCGAATCTCGATCACTTGCTTCTCTGTCAATTTAGCCCTGCCTCCGCGCTCTCCCTTTGCCTGCCTGCCCTTACTGTCCCTGTCTCGGTTGTTGTCTGTCGAACTACCAACAAACAAGTGGTTAGGATTTATGCACTTGCGATTGTCGCATGTGTGGCATGCGCACATATCCGGTGGCAAATCACGTCCTGCAAGTTGAAATACCAGACGATGAGCAAGTTGCGGCCTGCCCTCATGCTTGAGAATTCCGTACCCAGTCCTTCCGATGTGTCCCATCCACTCCCAGCAATCGTCTGGATGTTGGCGGTTGGCGCGATTCCATACCTTGTACGCAAGAGATTTCGTCGTAGCCTTCTTAAACTGCATCTCCACGCTACACCTCCCTTTCGTACTTAATCAACTCGTTGTACTCGCGCACCTTGCTATCGCTCGGCCTTGAGAACGCAAGGCCAGAACTTTCCACGCCATAGATAGCGCGGTACGTGCTGTCGTAGGCTGGCAAACCAACCAGTTTCCAGCCATCGCCATGCAATTCGCTCATGCGCACCGTCAATTCGGTGCGCTCCTTCGCTAGTGCAATCCGCAGTTTGTGTATCTCCACCAATCGCTCGGCACAGGCTTCACGCTCGTCGATGATCGCCTTTACCTCTTCGGTATTTGCCGGGAGTGTATTGGGCGCTTCGGCGTATCGCGATTGGTTGGCGCGGTACGCCTCGAACTGATAGTGGTTCTCGCGCTGATAGTCACCAGCCCGATAGCCACGCATCTCGCCATGCTGCAATGGGTGGAGCATACAAACCTCTAATAAGGAACTGGCAGAGTGAACTCAATCTCGCACTGCATAACCTCATTCAGCCGCAAGCGAGCAATCTCACTGTGCGTCCAAGGGTCGCTCAGCAATTCCAAGAAGCAATGCTCTGGAATCGTAAACAGACGCCGCTGATGACCACCTTCCACCTCTTTGCCGACGTGCAGTGTTTCGATATCACGACTGTCACGCCACACGGAAACTGTCATGCGAATACCTCTCCTTCCACAACTTGCCGGTAGGCTTCGTAAATCAACGCCTTAGCCGTAGCTTCGTCCAGGCTGGTGATGACCAACTCAAGGATCGCATGGTTGAGCGTGGTGCGCTCGTTCTCGTCGAGACGGTCGAGAGCATCACGGTAAACATCCCTAACGCACATACCGCACCCCTTTCCGAATCTCTTGACGCTCCCGCTGCTTGGCCTCTGGCCGCAGGATTTGAATTTCCTGCGGCGCGTCGATGCCGATTCGCACCACGTCACCATTGATCCGAGTGACCATCACCTGAATGTTGTCACCAATCAAAATCTCTTGACCCAAGTTCCGCGACAGAATCAACACAGCACACCTCACTTAAAAACGGTGAAAGAAACGATTACAGATAACTCCGTTGCCGCCGTCGTGACGACTCGATTCCCTCGATCCTATTTCCAGTGTAACCGATCCCAGCCTGCGACCAATCCGCAACTATTTCGTCGGGACTGCCGACGAAGCCCTTAGTGTAACCGATCCCAGCCTGCGACCAATCCGCAACTGGTAGGCTTCGATTAGGCGTAGGATAGCTAGTGTAACCGATCCCAGCCTGCGACCAATCCGCAACGTCACTACCATGCTGCACTCAATCCTATCACATTGTATCGTCGTGTCAATGCCCTTTCTTTTGTGAAAAGGTGTTTTCTTTCTGGCTGCCGACTAGTACGTGACCTGTGGATATCCAAATGGCTGTGTTCGCTTTGGAGGTTCTAAGCGAATCACGTTGGCGTTCTGCTGAATCTTGCGTCGCAGTCGAATTGCCAACTCGCGGAGCGCTTCAACCTCCGATAGAAACACATCGCCCGCACCATGCGACATTTCGCGGGTGTTGTCTCTCTGTGTGACAATGACGTGTTCGCCGCGAAAGACAATCTTGCGCTCTTCAATGCCGTCATCGACAATCACCCAGCACTTGTTATTCATCGGTCATTCTCCCACCAGTCCAGAAAACTCTCGATTACCGACAGCTTTCGATCTGCCTTGCGAATAGTGCCAGTGGCGTCAATCGCACACCAATACATGCCGTCAAAATGAAGTGTCACATCGCCTCCGCGTGCTTGAACTCTTGAACGGTGGCCTTGATTAGGGCCACCGCTTCGTCTCGCGTTACAGGCTTTCGCGCCTTTAACTGATTTGTCGCCTGCCGCCACGCCTCGAACTCGTTCGCGTCTGCCAAGCAGATCAGATTCAGTTCGCCAAACCGCATAGACGCCGCCGTTGCGCCATAATTGGCTGGTTCGTAGTTCTTGGACAGCAGTTGGTCTAGTTGATCGCTGTCAATCAGGACAACCAAATCAACATCGCTATCTTGGTTCGGAGTGCCGTAGACGTGACTGCCGGTTAAAAATGCCGTCATGTTGCCTCCAACACTTGGCGTTCTGCCGCTATATCTCGCGTAATCGCCTCGGCCTGTGTGAACTTATCTGCAAATCGCACTTTTAATTTTGCGATGTTGGTGTCCATGACTTTTTGCAGATCAACACCTAGAGCGTTGCACGCTAAAGCGATGTACCACATACAATCACCGATTTCCTCTTCTAGGTTCACATAATCCAGCGACTTGCCGTAGTATTTGTGCTTTTTGAGTTGGTCAATAAACTCACCAACTTCACCAGCCAATCCGTAGGCAGCGTGTTCCAGCCGGATCAATTCAGGGTTTGACGACCTTGCGATCATCGCTTCGTCAATCAGTGCTTCTGTGCGATATGCGTCTGCTTGGTACTGCACACCAACCTCCATATATTTAGGCGCGAGCGTGGTATTCGCGCCAACGAGGAACACTCACCGTATCAAGGTGCTACTGCGGAATTCTCTACGTGGTGGAATTCCGATTGAATGTCTGCGTGATCGACCTTCGGGAACGACACAATCCAAAATGAATCGTCGTCGTTCACTCGCGTTGTGATATTCACTCCAAGGTGCGATGCCCGCGTGGTGATCTTGTTGCGTGCCGCTGATAGCACGCCTTCAAAATGCTCGCCGCGCCGTAACAATCGGCCCTTGGCTGGATTCTTGATCGCTTCGTTGATTAAGTGGTCGTATTGTCCTACGTTTGCCATGACTGGTATCCTTGCTCTGCTCCTTAGTCGCTCGTCCCGGTCGTACACCAAAGCATCGTGAATGGTGTAATCTCGAAAGCGCTGCCGCATTCGTTCCTTTGAAATTCCTATCGTCGCAGCCCATTGCGTGATGTTTTTCGTCTCGCCGTTGAAGGTGAATAGTCGTTGCAGTGCGGCGGTAGTTGCACTCTGCCGGTCGCACCAAAAGCAGTTTTCTTTCGAGTACGCTGCCTTGGGATTCTTGCGGCCTAGATTCTGCTTGCCCTCTGGCGCAGTCCCCATGTCTTCTTGGAAGTTCGTGAACTCCGACCATCGCACACAAACGTCGTAGGTGCGATTGATGTAGCTCCACACATGCCACTCACGGCTGCGATGCAATTCGCGCTCGGCGGTCTTGCACTTGCAGGCAGGGCGACGATCACGCCTGCCGCTTCCCCAGTGTCGCAGCAGCGCTCCCCAGAATCGGCGTTCATTGCCACAGCGGTCACAAACGATATTCCACACAGCGCATTTGTCCCGCCAGCCAGCAAAACTAAGCACGCGGATACCGTCATTCTCCCAGCCAGTCATGTCAATGAACTTGGTGGTGAGCGGCGGACGCTGCTCCAACTCAACGATTTCTAAAGTCTTTTCCCACATGCCTTCACTATACCGATGGAACGCCATATGTCAACAGATATGGAGTCCCCATATAAGAAATGCGGTGAAAATTCTTATGGAACTGGCATTTCGGCCCCTATAATCGCGATGTAGCGTGGACTCATGGACGGAAAACTCCAACCCCATGAGGTGCCATAATGCCCAAGAAAAGAGCCAAACTGAAATTCCCATCAGGAAAGAAGCTGCAATTCCTCACCCTGGATCAGGTGCAGCAGATGGTAGACGAACTGCACGACTCGGTGGACGGAATCCGCGATGTGGTGCGTGCGATGCAAACCTTTAAGGTTGATGCACTTCCGTCGATTCCGCAGGACTTGTACAAGATGATCTCGGAGGAACTTCCCCGCAAGATTCGCAAGGAATTACAGGATCGCGTGGAGGAACTGACCGGCGAAAATCTTTGAAAATTATGGCTGCTTATATGGGTGTGCCATAGTTGACGAACGGGTGAGGCGAGAAGTAGACTCCAATTAGCCCTCTTGGAGTCTCACAATGCTAACTGTCCAGCAAGTGGCCGAACGATATGGTGTGCGGCCACATACCGTCCTGGCCTGGATCAAGTGTGGTGACTTGGCGGCGATCAATGTAGGCATGAGTCGCACACGCAAGCGACCGAACTGGCGCATCTCCGACAAGGCGATAGAGAGTTTCGAGACAGTTCGCTCTACCACGCCGCCAGCAAAGGCAGTGCGCAAGCAGCCAACAAACGCGAATCCGAGAATGAGATAGTCGATCATCGCCATGCTTCCAGGTCCGCTGGTGATTTGTCTCCAATCAGCTTGAACATGCAACCGCTGTGGCGATATTGCGATGAAGTTCCGTCTATCCAGAAATGGTATCCAAACCCAAGGAACCTATCGCAGGCAGTTTTATAATCAACAAAATCATCCGACATGACGTGCGCGACAGCATAGTGTCCCTTGCCGTCCCAAGGGTGTCCTCCCTCGCTCTCGATAGTGACGACACTGGCATCTTGCTCAAGGCGTCTTTCTAGCATTATGCACGCTCCCACTTAGATGCAATGCCATCACCAAAAAACGACTCAATACCAGTCCTGTAACAGCGTCGCTCTTTTTCGCACCGCTCGCAGCGCTGTGTTCCGTATTGATGGCCGAACGCAAAAAGTGACCCGGCAAAGTCGCACACAATCGGCTCTTTGTGATGAGGCTCTAGCCATTTGTGGATTCCAAAGAAGCATAGGATTCGTGACATGCCTGCCTCTATTTCAAAGATTGCGAGCGTCTTCGCACCATGCCTTGCAGTTTCGCAGAATCGTATTCGCCTCATCCCACCCAGGCCCAAGGGTTGACGTGTAGCCGGTATGCTTCACGAAACTGGGGCTATGGCACCAATACGGCGTCTTTGTGTTTCGGCACCAGCGGCCCATCAAAATATCAGTGCTGTTGGCAAACTCTGTACTGCGATCCCACGCCATAAATCCTTCAAGTAACTTTCGCGTCCAAACCGTCGCTAGAGCGCCGTGGCAGTATTTGGGAAGTCGCGTGACTTGGTGCCACCCAGGTTCGTCGTGGTGGTTGATATAGCCACAATACAGGCTCAGCACTCCGTCTGGCAAATGGGTTCGTTCCAGGTACTCTCGCAGATTCTTGGAAACGAGAATGTCATCCTCGCAAACCATGAACAGGTCGGCAGTGTCGTCAGATAGCAGCCACTCGGCGCAGTGTCGCCAGTTGCGGTAGCAGCCATCCATTTCCTTGTCGTGGATAACATCACTGGGATGCAACTTCCAGCCAGCGACACTCAGGCTCTCAAGGGTGGCATCCAATGTAGGCTGCACTCGCGGACACGTTATGACACCGACTGCCCAATTCATTCTTTGATTCTCGGTTTTGGTGGTTCAAACGTAACCAGACCTTGAATATCCTTGCTCAGCGACTCAAGGATGATCCTGTCGCTGACTCGCTTGTGGATAGCGCTCAGAATACCCATCACTAACTGCACGCCTTGCTCGTAGGTCATCACAGCATTCTTGCGCTCTTGAATCCGAGTTTCTAATTCACGCAGTTTTGCCACACGTTCGGCGTGATCGAAATACTCGTTCCAGGTGTTCTCTGCCGTGGCCCCTTGCAGAATGACCTTAACCAGCAAGTCAACCTGCGCACCAACGTCGTCACCAGCTTCCCTAGCGACCTTTAATTCCTTGGCGAGCGATTCCAACACCTTCCAGGGTACAGTCTGATCTCTGTCTAGCTTTTCGCCAAGTTTCTCAGCGTAAGCAACCGCAATTGCAATGTCATGGCGGCATGATAGAAGGTCTTGATCCTTCTTTAGTTCCTCGACTCGCTCAAGCAGATGTGGTGCAAGCTGCTTCCGTCGCACCTTTTGTCCATGCTTGAACTTCACTGACTTAGAGCCAGTAGGACTTGCGCCGCCGTGAATATAGCAGCGATTGACGCCCTCCTTGCACTTGTTTGCACAGAGACGTGGTGCGCCGCACTGCGGACAGGCCAGCAACTCCCTATCGTTGACCTTGTGATACCTGTAGCGGCAGTCTCGGCACATCCTGCGCCGTGCGCCACATATCTTGCGAACTCGCTTCTCTGGTTTCTCTGGCATTCCTTTGCCTCTCTACTTCGGACAGATCGCCAATCCGCTGCCGCTCCTGGCGCAGATGTAATCCTTGCCATCCACAGTAACCACCGACACGCCATCTGGAATGTACGTGTCAGCCACCTTGCGATATGTGGATAGTTCGTTTTCAGCTACCTTCTCAGTTGTAAAACGAGCGATAACAAAGCCAAAAACAACGCCGCAAATAATGAAACCAAGTCCAACGGCTATCTCAGCGGCGGTTTTCACAGCACCAACCCCACGGTATCTCGGCCTCGATCAGAGTGCCTAATACGTCGCACGCCGTTCACGGCGAGACGTTTCCAAGGCAAGCACCAATAACCACGACTGCGACAATCTTCGTATGTCCTTCGCCACTCAGGTTCAGGTGCAAGGAACTTATGCCCATCCGGTAGGTAGCCTTTCTCTCGCAAGAAGTCACCACGCAACCACTGGCAACCACCAATCGGCCTGTCTAAAGGAATTATATCGTATCTCGAATCCTCTATTTCATAAATTCCCGGTTCAGTGACTCGCCATATCTCAGCATCGCCGTCTTGGTGTGTCTTTGATTGCAAAACATCGCGTGGATAAAACAGCGCATTCTCGTCACCAATCTCTCGCACTGCGGCGTCGATAACTTCACCGCGCAGCACATAATCAATGTCGCTATAGAACACGAAGTCCGACTGATTGTTCTTGGCGATTTCGTTTCGCCCGATAGCACGCCTACACAGTCGCTCTTTCTCAAGCGGATACCAGTCCCAAGTGACGTTTGGCACTTTGAAGTCGGCAAAGAAGTCCAGTACATCGGACGTAAATCGATCATCGCGGCAATAGCAGATTGTGCATTGAACTGCCGTCTCGCGTGGTGGATGCAAGACTAGTGCGCTTAAGTGATAGCACGCCAATCGAGAGTATTGCCAGACGTGCGAAACGATGCGGACGGTTTTCACCAGGATATCTTCCAGAAAGTGAGCCTGTCGTTATGTCTTGCTGGGTGCAACTGAGGATTGTCGATTCGCTCGACCTTATATCCACGGCCAGTTAATTCACCAATTACAGCAATTCCTACTTCATCATAGTCAAATTCCGTTTCACAAGAAAACCTTCCGGCTTTCGCCCTGGACTCAATGGTGGCCAGTTGAATTCTCAGCGAGCGACACACAACATCCTTCATTGCCGCCTCTGCGGCTACGGCGTGCGCAAGGACTGCTGTGTAATTCATCACACTAAAATCTTCCACGTCATAGCTGCTGCTCACTTCTCTCTCCTTAAAAACTCATGCCAGTCCGTTCCAAGAACGAAACGCCTTTTGCCAACCTCGCGAACGACAAAACCCTCAGCCACCATCTTGCGCCACAACTTCCTGCCAATGCTCATGCGTCGCATAAACTCGGCTATCGAGTAAGACTCAAGATCGCTTACGACGCCTTGCGGTGGCTTTTTTGGTGGCTGCTTTTTTGCCGGGAGCGGCGTCGTGTGTTCGTGTGGCTTCATAGTGACAATCACCTAGCAGTAGATTCGTTATTCAATAACTACTTCCACGGCGCATCGCCCAGTTATCTACCGAGCTAGAGACCCTAGCAGTAGATTCGTTATTCAATAACTACTTCCAC
>ERZ869907.156-NODE-156-length-32234-cov-39.567358_pt1 | contig 32234 bp, 46 predicted proteins | sample MGYA00579309_ERZ869907 | MGnify/ENA primary metagenome ERZ869907 (study PRJEB32216, sample SAMN09231814) | wastewater metagenome | place: USA: Maryland | collected 2016-07-30 | study: EMG produced TPA metagenomics assembly of the PRJNA472060 data set (Reclaimed... | reverse complement strand
TAGTAGCCAGAGGACGTCGGCGTGACGTAAGGCGCAACCAACTTGAAGAAGTCCTCGGCGCCGGGCCAGTTGTTAGCAGCGACAGCCTTGCGAAGATAGTCAGGCGGCAGCGGGCGCTGATTGCAAAGCCAAGCCGCCGCGCCGACCTTGCTAAAGGTGGCTTCAAGCCACGCTTCGGGGACGTTGGCTTGGAACCAGTCAGCATTTACTTCCTGCCAACCGTGCTTGTCAAGGTCGGCGGCGAGGGTCTTAGACTTAGCGAGGACGGCGCCCGACACCCCGATGATGTTCTTGCCGGCGAGGACGGGAGCATCGTAGACGGAGAGGCCCTTAAGCATCCGCATTACATAGGTGTTGGGATGGCCTTCAGTGAAGCGAACGAAGAGGCCGCCGCCTGTAAGCGGAAGCGCCTGTGTGGACCGCTCATAACTGAGGTCGGTCAGGTTGAAGGCGTAGCCCATAGTGCGGGGCGCCGTAGAACGGGTGGCCGGAACCTTAGCAGGCTTGGGCAGCGAGGCGTAGTCGATAGGCTTAGGCAGGCCACGTTCCTCAAACGCCTTGCAGATGTCGGCGTAGTTGCCGCCCTTAAAGATGATGGCCTTCCAAGAGTTGGAGCCCGTGAAGTGTTCGGTCAGGGTAGCAATGTGATTGCGCGGTGCAGTAGCAGACCAAAAGATAGTATCGCCGCTGTTAGCGGCGTGGTCGTAGAAGGTAGCGTTCTGCACCCACCGCTGCGGTTTCTTATGGTAAGACTTCTTAGCTACCATGTCGATGGACACGCCGTCGCCGAGGTCGGAGCAGGGCATGTGGACCTGCGCCTTAATGGCCTTGCCGTTCCAAGTCAGAGTGCCGGCGTCGGCCATCTTCTCCATCATCAGGCGGACGCCCCGATTGTAGGGGTCGTAAACGTATTGGCGGGCAGCCAACAGCGTCGGCAACTTAGCGACCGTGGCCTTATAGTCACCGACCGCATCGCGAGCAACCTGCTTAAGCCGAGCGATGATAGCAGCACAGGTAGACGGGTCGTAGGAAAGGGCTTCGCGGGACGGGCTAATCGAAGCCTCGCCGACCGGCATGTTAAGGAAAATGCCGGTCCCATACAGAAGCTTAGAGATGTCGGCGGGCAGGTTGGGAATGGCGTTCAGGTTAAGCTGGTAGGCGACCAGCCCCATGAAGACAACGGAGTCCTGAGGGGAAGGAAGCAGCGCCCATTCCGGATGGCCGTCGATTTCATTGACAGACTTAAGAACGTTGGAAGCGCCGTCCCACGCAGGCTTGACCTTGAAGCCATAGCCAGCCGTGATCTTAGGCAGGATAGGCCACCACCGAAAGAACGCTTGGGCGTTAGTCTCGAAGCCATAGGAATCCTTGCTGGCAACCTTGACGGAAAGGCCGGTGTCAGATGGATCGTCAAGGGTCTGTTCGCCCACAATGTTAACGCGGGGCAGGCCGTTGTCCTTGTAGCAGATGTAGGTGCGGACCATGCCGCCGTGGCGAGACGTGACGGTGAACTGGTCGGTCAAGGCGAAGGGCGCCTTAGAACCGAGGCCGAAGCCGCCGATCAGCGAGTTGTCGTTGTCCTTAGTCGAGCGAAAGTAGGTGGTATAGAGCGACAGGACGTCGTCGTGCGAGAGGCCGGGACCATAGTCCTTGACCTCGAAGTAAGGCTCGACAGCAGTCGGCAAGTGGACTTCGATGTCAGCAAGCGACTTGCCAACTGCCTTGTGCGCGTCGGCCGCATTGCAGGAAATTTCCCGGATCACGGCCAGCAGCTTATTCTGGTAGAGGTTGCTGGACAGAACCTCGAATGCCTTGGCAGAGGCGGCGATGCTAAAGGCGTTGCCAGAACCGAGGCCGGAGGAGATGACGTTCTCGGTTTCTTTGCGAATGAGCATGGCGCGGAGCCTTTCTTAGCGGTGGTTGTAGAGCCAGCGGCGGGCGTCGTCGGCGGTCGGCGCGACGTGAACGACCTGCCACCCATAGGAACGCCAGCCTCGGCTGTTCATGAGGAACAGGGCGAGGCGACCGGGGTGCGAGTCGAGTTCTTCGTCGGGCCACGGCAGCCACGCCCAAACATTGAAGAGGCCGTCGATGCGGCCCGCAATTTCGTAGGACTCGCCCAGGTTCGGATACTTAGACATGGTGATTGTTCCCCAGAAAAGGTGAGTTCGGAAGGCGGACCAAGCGGCCCTTAGCGCGAAGGCCCACGATGCACGGGTGTGGATCGAGGAACCTAAGATCGTGCTCGTCACCGTCGATGACCGGATGGCCGAGCCACCTGTCAGGCAGCGAGCCTAAGAACGGAACCGCCACGTTCATCCCATTGGCAAGCGCCTTGCGGCAGGCGTCGAGGTTGTTGCCCGAAAAGGAGAACGTCAGGCGATAGTTAGGCGGTAGACCCCTACGGTTAGGGATCTTGGTGTAGTCCATCCACAAGATGTTGTGCCATCGCTGCGGCAGGCCGTGCTTCTCCCACCTGATATCCGAAATCAGGTTGGGCCGGATCACGGGACGCAAGCCAAGGTCGGCAGCATTCTTGTTGAAGACATAGATGTCAGCGTTAAGCGCCTCGAAGAACCGGGCGCGATCCTCGAAGAACATCTTGGTCTTAGCAATGCGGGCGTCCTGCGTCTTCTTCATGGCGCCCCGGCCAGCGAAGAATAGACAGGCGGCCGAGCATTCGGTGCTATGGTTGGGGCAGGTGTTGTGCCCAGATTCCCAAGCCGGTGCCAGCGACAGGCCCGCCGTTGCGTAGCCAAGCGACAAAGACTTTTCGATCTTGGGGTTCTGCACTGTTAAGAGGGACAGACCTCGGCGAAGTCGATTGATGATAGTGCGATCCATTCGAGGGCATCCATGTAGGCGTCTTCATTTGCCGAGCAGAAAGCCTCAAGCTGTTCTTCGCTAAGCTTGATGCCATCGACCTCGGCGGCGATCACCATAAGTTGCTGAAGTTCTACGTCATTGCTATCCTCGGTTGTGATGTTGCGCCAAAACACCAACATCTCTATCAGCGTGTCGCGACCGCCTACCTTAAGCGAAGCGGTCATCGGCTGGCAGAATTGTTGGCTAACTTCATCGTGGCCCACGATCACCGGGCCCTCGAAGCACACCGGCTTCAGCAAGCCGGACACAAAGGGTATGGACTTCATAATGCAGGCGCTCCAATTCCTCAAGCCGGTCCGCAAAGATACCCCACTCTAGCGCGCTCCGCTTAAGGCGATCCCGCACCTCGTCGAACATCTCGTAGATGCCGTGGCCGATGGTGGCCGCGACAAGTTCCCGTTCTTCGCTCACAGGATGTCCCTCCTAAAAGGCGTGGCGTCGCAGGCAGCGACCACATTGAGGATGCCCTTAGCCTCGGCGGCATGTTTGCCGACGGCGAGGCGGTAGTCAAGGGCCGTACCATGCTTGGTGAGGCGCTCATAGTCTGAGCGGATGTCGCGGAGAAGGCGTTCGATCTGGGGCTTAAGCAGCCGGTAGGGATCGCATTCCCACTCCGCTAGAAGCTTGCGCCGAGCCTCTGAAATCTCGCCCATCTTACCAACTCCAAATCCAAAGGTGCCTGCCCCACCGGACATAGACCCAACCCAGAACGCCCCGACTAACGCGGGGCAAGATGTAGAAAGGACGCTTAGTCATAGGCCACCTCCCATAAAGAAGCTGCCGAAAGTTAGAGCCATTCCAAAGATCAGCAGCCCCAGCCCGCTGTTCTCGGCTGCCTCGGCGGCGCGAGGCCGATCCAGATAGACGGTACTGCTAAGAGTGATTGCCACCCACCCCAACACCATCAGCGCCGCCGCAACAACAAGAAGCCCGCTCATTCCAGTTCTCCACCCGGATCAGAAATCTTAAGAGGCCACCGATTATTCTCCATCAGCATGGCAGCGAGGTGAGCGCGGCCAGCCTCCGGCATCGCCATAAGATCGCGCACAATCATGTCGCCCAGAGTGACAGCACGATGGCGAGGGAAGTCGGTGTTAAGCATGTTGCCGACCGACCACGCCGCCGAATTGCCTAAGCTGGTGGCGACCACCCGCGTCATCGGCAAGGCGAGAAGCTTTTCAGTCTTGGTCATGCGGCCTGCTCCTTAAGATCGTACTGCGGGTAGACGGCGGTGCCCTTCGCCTGAATGCGGAGGATTTGCCGGTCGGCCGCGAGGCGGGCCTCGCTAAGAGTGCGGGGGCCACGGAGGACCGTAGTCTTTTCAACCATGCTACCCCACCGATTGGCGAGGTAGTAGGACATGACGTATTCCTTCATCACACAGTCTCCTTAGAAGCAGGGAAGGAAAGCTCGGCGAGGATGGACGAGTCAAGGCTGTAGTAGTCGGCGCAACGCCGGAAGGCATCCTTAAGCCGGTCCTCGCTACACCAGTTCTCGGGCGTGTCATGCACGTCTTGAAGTGCTGACAGCAGAGACATGTTGGCATCCATCCAACGCGGAAGCACGTCGTTAAACTGGTTAAGCAAGGCAATCACGTTGTTGCCCTCAAATTGAGGATCGTAGCAGGCATCAGGAATTAGAACGCCGACCGCACACTTAGAACCATCAGGCGCCCGATAAACGCAGATATCAAGGTTGTCGCCTATCTCAGAGCGGGAACGCTTGCCCTGAGCGAACAGGTGCTTGGCGACCGTGTTGAAGATTTCCTGCGGGGTCATCTTAGTTCTCCTCATCGAGAAGGACGAAAGCGTAGCCGCCGCCGGGCAGCCCGCCGCCAACAAGCTTCTGAGTCCAACCAAGCTTAGCGGCGAGGGTTTCGGCCGCCTTGCGGTGGTTGCCATCGGCGTTAAGCTTGTTGTCCCACGACACCATGATCCGACCGGCGTCGCACCGGGCAGAGACGCGGGCACCAATCCGATTGGTAGGCCCGTGGTACTTGGTCTGGATTGCCTGACACATGTAAAGCATCTGATCCTCCTGTAAGCCTAAGCACACCAGCCCCATGCCGATATGCTTAAGAAGGCAGGAAGGAGGGGGCAGCCTCGTAGTAAGCTGCCCCGCCCCGGCTGTTACTTGGAGCAGAGGTTCTCGATCAGAACCTTGGCGGTCCACAGATCAAGCGGCTGCCCATCTTCGTCCTTCTGTGCCCACGCCTCACGCAAGCACTTGATCGCGTTGATGGGCATACCATCGGCGTAAAGGCGCCGCGCCTCACGCAGGTTAGCCTCGAAATCGAGGCGCCGCTGCTTACGCAGGAAGTTCTGCCTCGCGGCTTCTTCCTTGGCCGCAGTCAACGCCGCGATGGCAGCCTCCGCTTCGACCACCGAGAAAGAAGTCTTGCCCTGGTAGTAGGGTTCGACATAGATGGCGCCGGACTTGGCTTCAACATTGAACATACCTTTGATCCTTCTGCTAACTTAAGCACACCAGCCCCATGCCAGCATGCTTAAGAATACAGAACAGACCTAGACGAAGGGATAGCTGACAGTCTATCCCCTCGTAAGGGTTGGCTAAATTCGCTCGTTGTTGGGCTGTTGCCAAGTATGTCTCGACGGCTGGTCAGGAGAACCGAAAGGTTCGCAAGACCACACTTGCACCCAGAGCATTTTAATGATGGGTCCACCGCAGAGATAATACTTTTTGGAATGTCTGCCTTGCGATCCCGTCGGATCGCGGCGACGGCAGCACCCTAGCCCGGACCGCAAACGGCGTCAAGCGAAAAAATTTCCGCTGCGATTTCAACGGCTTGGCCTGGGGACATCTCGGGTCCGGAACGTTTCGGCCCCGGCAACTGATCCGGTTCCGCAACGACCAGGGACTTAGAGTCTAGGCTAATGGGTGGAAGAACCTATGACTAAAGGACTTAGCCTCTTGACAAACTCGCTTGACAAAATTATATATAGGACTACCTTGCCACAAGTCCACCCAAAATTCAGGTAGCCATCGCTTAGATAGGCTGCCTATGCGCGCGCCCGGCCGACCCTTCGCTAAGCCTTTGATTTCATTGGATTTGGTGAGGGTCTTAGGCACCCGGCAGGGGATTCTCACCAGACGTTCACCAAGAAAACCCAATTAAATCAACACTTTGCGGGCGCCGTGAGTTTCCCGAGCGTGGTGAGCGTGCCCCTTCCTTTAAGGAAAAAGGAAAGAGTAATATATAAAAAAGGTTGGACTCGGGCCTTCACCCCTTCACCTTTCTCACTTCCCCTTTGTTTTCAACAACTTAGCACGCGCCCGGCCGGGAGATTCCCCTTCTAAGCTTTTCACCCGGCCTTCACCGCGCCCGACCTGGGCATTTCATCCTATCCGGCGGCCTGGCCTTCTAAGTCTTTGATTTCATTAGCTTTTCTCTCTCTCTCTCTCTCTCTCTCTCGCCGCGCGCACTCTGCTAACGCGCGCGTTATGCGTTACGTAACGCGGGCCGCGCGGTAGCTGCCAGCTTACCACCAGGGCTTCATAAGGTTTTGCTTATGGACCGAGGCCGGACCGAGGCGCCGTTACAATTTGTTACAATTGGGGGGATGGGCAAGCTCGGCCGGACCGGGCTAGGGTTTTGGTGTCGCGGCAATCACGCCACGGCAGAAGCGGGGCGCGCCCCGCAAGATGGAGCCTAGAACATGCCTTCCGTGAACGTTTCGGAATGGACCAACGTCAAGATTGATGACGCGCGGCTCGCGCGCATTCGGGCCGAGATTGAGGCAGCCTTGCGTGAGGCGGGTTTCAAGGGGGAATTTAAGCGCGTGAGCACGCGCAATCTATTGAAGGGTGAGGTCGCGGCGCCGGCCGATGCCTTCCGGGCCGGCAACGTTGCGCCGGAGGGTGACGAAGATGTTGCGCTGGCGAAGGCTTGGGCGGAGGCGATTGCGGCGGGGCGGGGCAGCTTGGATGACATCAAGGCTTGGCCGGACCTGCACAAGCGCGTTGCGACCATGTTGACGCGGAAGGCCGCACCCCCCGCACCGCCGGCTGCGAAGGCGCCCCCCGCACCGCCGGCGCCGGCCGGCAAGATTGGCGCGGAGCATGGCGTTACAGTGACGCGCCGTGGGAAGCGCGCTGCGGCGGCGTAGGTAACTAGGTAGTTACCTAACGAAACCGGGGCCGGCATGTGGTATCGGGTTACCGCACCGGCCCCATTTGCAACGTGAATGAGAGGGGGTTTATTCATCATGAACGCTTATGACCGATTCCGGCGCTTGCTTCCCACTGTCAACGCTACGTGGGACGCCGCCCTAGAAGCTATTCGTGACGGTTCCAGCCCTAAGCGTCGCCGACGCCTCCGGCGCCGTGCCGTTGCCTTAGAGCGCAAGGCTTATCGGCGTGTCGGCGCCTCGGCACACTGGTGGAGAGGCGAGGTGCAGGCTTACAATCGCGCCGGACCGCGCGCTTAAGCGCAAACCCGGTCGGGTGGGGGATTGACAAGCCTTCCGGCCGGACCGAGAATATCCGGACTACCGCGTTCAACCCCGAAAGGGCCCGCTCCGATGATCCGCCTTGAAGCCCTCGCCGCTGCCCGCGCCGCCCACAAGGCTTTTAATGACGTGGCGCCCGCCATTTGCCGCGTTGAATGGGACGCCGCATGGGAGGCTTTCACCGCTGACGAGCTTTATGACTTGCGCGACGAGCTTGTTGCTATGTTGGATAGCCTCGCCGCTTAAGGCGCAAACCCGCCCCGCCGCAAAGAGCCCTTAGGCCAGCCCTGCCTAGGGGTTTTTGCTTGCCCGCCGCCAGGCATGTTTTCCTAGGAATCCTGTCCCAAGCTGCCACCCTCCTTAGCGTTTCCAGCCGCTTAGGCCACCTACCCACGCCGCGCCCAACCTAGGAATGTTTTCCCGGCGCGCAGGGGGTAGGCCGGGGTGGGGGCTGGAAAATCGTGGCCGGCGGTGCTTGTGTCAGGAATACCCCTCCCAAAATCGCGCAAATTTTTGGAGTTTGCCATTATTTTGCCACAATTCTGTGCGGGCCTCCCACCCGCCGGGACAGGACGCGTTCCTGCCTCTGCCCCAAGGCGACCAGTCGTCGCGCGGCCGGGGCCACCGGGGAGCCCGCACACCATCCGGCGACAAGGCCCCCAGCCAGTTTGTTATACCCCTAATCCACCCAACGAGTCAACCGCCAACCAGTCTAAAAATTTAGATGCCCTTGGGGGCTTCACGCTGTAGCGCCTCGATGTATTCAACTTGAGCGCGGACCAGCACTACATGGGCGCGTAGAGGAATATAAAACGGGGCGCCCTCTACGTCCAGCGTATCGAACACAGCTAATGCCAACTCATATGCCCTGCGAGCCTCTTCGACACTCTTCATAGATCCTCCTAACTTCCGGTCAAAACACTAAACCATTCAACGAGCGGCCACCCTTTCCTCACGGCACTCGGCCGCCACGACGGCCCACCCGGCCGGCATCCACCCGCTAAGCCAGCCAACGGCCTCCTGGCAGGTCGCCGCCCGCACCTCGACGTCCTCACAGGAGTCGCCGAACTGACCCGGCCCCAGCACCGGGCACAGCATAGCAAGTAGCAGAACGGTCGGCCCCGTCATGCCGGTTTCTCCATCCGGATCGGGACGCCCGAGAAGACGCCGGCCACCAAGGACCTGAACTGCTCGATGTCCTGGGCAGGCCGGAAGCGGCGGTGGTTATAGCCGCAGTGGTCGCCCCACTTGGCGCGGGACTTGGGAGAACGCTGCACCTCGGCGAGGTGGAGGACGATAGAACCTTCCCAGACGTGGGCCGACGTCACAGTGTAGATGCGGCCCTCGACAAGAGCCTCGTCTGGAAGCCAGTGGCCATGCGAACCTGGCTGATCGGGGATGGGGCCGGAGGGGTTGACACAGACAACGCGGTCGCCGGGCTGAAAACGGCACTCCATGAAAGCCTCCTCTAAAGGAACGCTGAGCAGAATGCCACACAACGTGGGCCGGGGTCAAGCACTAAGCTGGCCAACGGAGTCTAAAAAATGAGACAGCCAGGAGGCTTACCGGGCGGGAAGAATAGTGCGCTAAAAAAAATGCTAAAGGTAATAATCTTACCGAGGGGGAAGATGGAGGGGTCGGGAGGGCGTATCAAAAAGTAGATAGGATTCTCACCAGATTCTCACCAGGAAACTCACCTAGAAAAGCGCAGAAGATCAAGGGTTACAGCGCGATGGCGAAAAAGGTGAGCGCGGTGAGCGACCCCCTTTTAAGGAAAAGAAGGTATAGAGTATTATATAAAATAAGTTGGGAAATGACGCTCACTCGCTCACCTTCTCACTTTGCTAATAAAATCAATGACTTAGCGACCGCCGGCCGGGGAGGAAGGGTTTTCGAGAAACTCACTGAGCGGGGTTTCTCACCGGGCCACGAAGCTACCTGAAATTTGGGTGCTTTTCTGGCAGGGTAGACTTCTTTATAAATTAGTCAAGCTCAGAAATCAAGTGTGGTAATTTTGCCACAGGGTAGCTACCCCTCGGGTCCCGACGGGCCCCTCGCGTAGCGCGCTTGACGGGGCGGGGCTTGGTCGCTATATTCCCTCCTGTTGTGGCGGCGTGGAGAGACACGCGCTCGTAAGAGATGGCCGAAGAGTCCCGCCGGGTAGAGTCACTGCTCCCGGATGTAGTCGGGTGTGACGCCCCGGCCCACAACACTGATAGACTTGGATACGGGTGGGGGAGGTTCCTGGCCGTCGCGATGCCAAGCTACATTCGGCCTTATACGTGCGGGCCAGCCTTTCAACGCAGGAGAGCATAGGGTGCAGGTAACCTACCTCGGGCACTACGGCGACGACCTGACGGTCGTGAATGCTGCAAGAACTTCTTTCGGGAAGCGGAAGGAGGTCTTTGACGAGAAGGACGCGCGGCTGCTTCGCTACCTCGCCCGCCATAAGCACGAAATGCCTTTCGCCCATCCCCACGTCAGCTTCCACTTCAAGGCCCCTATCTTCGTGGCCCGGCAACTTCAAAAGCACGCCGTTGGCTTCGTGTGGTCGGAGATTAGCCGGCGCTACGTCAAGGGCGAGCCGGAGTTCTATTGGCCCGCTAAGTGGCGCAAGGGCAGCGACGACATCAAGCAGGGCAGCACCGACGAGGAGTGGCAGGACGACAACGGTATCGGGGAACGCCTTCTGCTTTGCGTTCGCTCCATTGCGTGGGACTACCGGCGGATGCTACAGGACGGTTGCTGTGCCGAACAGGCCCGCATGGTGCTGCCCCAGAACATGTATACGGAGTGGCACTGGACGGGTAGTCTGCTGGGGTGGGCGCGGGTCTGGGGCTTGCGCGTGAAGCCGGATGCCCAGCGCGAGACGAGGGAGGTGGTGGAGATGATTGGGCCGAAGATGAAGGAACTGTTTCCGCATTCGTGGGAGGCGCTGACCAATGCTGCCGGCAACTGAGGACCTTGTGGCCGGGCTGTTCCGGCGTGGCTTCAACCCCAATGGGGTTGTCTATGTGCTGAAGCTGTTGGCGGAAGAAAACCCGCCCGGATCGGAGCGGCGACAAGAACTTGAGGTTGCGGCCGACTACTTTAAGGAGTAGATAGCCGGCCCGGCGTCGGGTGGAAATTCGGCGCCGGCTCTGGTATAGTGGTAGTTCACCTTACATCGGGAGTTCTGGATGCGTAACTTCGAAACGACGCGGACGCCGTCCGTGCGTGCGGAAACTATCGTGCGCCGTACCTATTCGCGACCGCTGGAAAACGGTAACTTTGAGACTTGGGATGACATTGTCGGTCGGGTTATCAGCCATCAGCGTTGGCTGTGGCAGCGGGCGCTTGGTGACCAGCCGCTGAGCATTGTGCAGGAAGATGAACTTGAGGAACTCCGCGAGGCTCTGCTGAAGCGTAGCGGCTCGGTGAGCGGCCGGACGTTGTGGCTGGGTGGCACCGAGGTCGCCAAGCGGCGTGAAGCCTCCATGTTCAACTGCGCCTTTACGAAGGTCGAGACGGTTCACGACGTCGTGGATGCCTTCTGGCTGCTGCTTCAGGGCTGTGGCGTGGGCTTCGAGCCAGTGGTGGGCACGCTGAACGGCTTTACGGCGCCCATGGAAGTTCAGGTTGCGCGGTCGCAGCGCCACAAGCTTGAGCAGAAGAAGGGCCGCGAAACCAACGTCGAGTCCTATGCTAACGAGAATGGCAAGGTCCTTTGGACGATCAGCGTTGGTGACAGTGCTGAGGCGTGGGCCAAGGCTGTTGGTAAGCTTCTGGCAGGCAAGAAGAAGGCCGATATTCTGCGGCTGGACTTCAGCCAGATTCGCCCGGCCGGCGAGCGCCTGAAGGGTTATGGGTGGGTTTCTTCGGGTGATGAGACGTTCGCTCCGGCTATGGAGCGGATCGCCCAGATTCTGAATGCGAAGGCCGGGCAGCTTCTGGCGCGTATGGACATCCTCGATGTGCTGAACCACCTTGGCACCACGCTGTCCTCGCGCCGGTCTGCGGAGATTGCGCTGGTGCCGCATGGCGATCCGGAGTGGGTGGAGTTCGCGAAGGCCAAGAAGGACTTCTGGGTTCACAACAACTTCCACCGGCAGCAGTCCAACAACTCGCTGATGTTCAAGTCCCGGCCGGGCCGCGACGACATCTCGGGTCTCTTTGATCTGATGCAAGAGGCAGGCGGTTCGGAGCCGGGCTTCATCAATATGGTGGAAGGTAAACGGCGCGCCCCGTGGATTTCTGGCGTAAATCCGTAAAGCGTATGCGGATTTAAAACCCTCTCTGATTGACTTGGAAGGCCGGCACAGGCCGACAGGGCGCAAGCAGGCTAATTGCCGGGCAGCGTGAGAGACTGAGTGAGAGGGGTCTACCAGTGTTCTAGGTAGACATGCGACAGTCCAGCGCACAGCGAGAAGGTGTCTGACACTCGCAGTGTGAAGGTGCAGAGATTCTATTGCCCAATAAGGGCTTTTGTAATCTAGTGGAGATTAACTTGAGCCACTTTAATGACGATCTGGATGGGCTGTGGCGCACGGCGGAACTGCTCGCCCGCGCCAACTACCGTCAGACCTGCGTTAATTTGGTGGATGGGGTGCTTCAGCGGGCGTGGCACGAGAACAATGAGTTCCTCCGGCTGTGCGGCGTGGGTGTGACGGGCGTTGCTGAGTGGCGGCACGGCGACAATCCGGAGGCTTGGGCGGCGCTTAAGGGCGTTGTGAAGGTCGCAGCGTACCGGATGGCGGACGAACTGGGGCTGCCGAGGCCCAAGGCGGTCACCACGGTGAAGCCGAGCGGCACGCTGTCTAAGATTATGGACACGACCGAGGGTGTGCATAAGCCGCTGGGCAAGTATATCTTCAACAACGTGCGCTTTAGCAAGCATGATCCCTACGTTGCGAAGCTGATTGAGGCGAACTACCGGGTGTTTCAGGACCCTTCCAGTCCGGATGCGGTGCTGGTGACGTTCCCGGTGGCTTACGAGAACGTCAAGTTCGACGAAGTTGATGGGAAGGCGGTCAATTTGGAGCCGGCGACGACCCAGCTTGACCGCTATAAGATGCTTATGGACCACTATGTTGATCATAATTGCTCGGTCACCATCAGTTACAGCCCGGAAGAAGCCTCGGAAATCGTCGACTGGCTCGATCAGAACTGGAATAACTACGTTGGCGTGAGTTTCCTGTACCGGACTGACCCCACGAAGACGGCGAAGGACCTTGGCTACCTCTATTTGCCGCAGGAAGTGGTGTCGCAGGAAGCCTACGACGCCTATGTTAAGACGCTGAAGCCGCTGGGCGGGGAATGTGTGACGTGCCAGAAGGCAGAAGTGGACGAGCAGGAGTTCGAAATTGACGATGGCAGCCAGTGCGCGACCGGCGCATGTCCCATTCGCTAAGATAGAGACGCCCTGTGTTGGAAAGTGCAGCGTTTCTAGGGATGGTGGCTCTGCTAGGTGTGTTTCCTGCCGCCGTAGTCTTGAGGAGGTGGCGCGATGGGGCCGATATACTGATGAGGAGCGGCGGGCCATCATGGCGGCCCTGCCTCTAAGGGCCTAAATGAGTTGATTTGTGGGAGCCGGTAGTGTAATATGCTACCGGCTCTTACGTTTAGAGGTGCTGCCATGCAGTTTACTGTCGAATACCGTGATGGCGTCTTCCTGTTTTCGATTAGTGCGCCGGATACCGATCCGAACTACCTTGAGGAGTTCGAGATTGAAGACCCTGAGCAGGCCAAGGATACCGTCGAGGACCTGATCGACGAGATTATGGACGTGGCCGAGGGCGACGACGAAGAGGATGACGGGCAGGGCGACCTCTTTGCGGGGATGGGCCGCTAACGGTGGCCGACCCGAGCCTTAGCGACCGCGCTAAGAAGGCAATCGAGGAGTTCTCGGAGGTTGTGGCGCTGGATCGGAAGATGGCTGCGGCCGTCTCGAAGATCATAGCGGAGAATCCGAGTGCCGTACTGATTGCTTGGGAGCAGGAAGGCTCGATCAAGGTGACGTCCATCCCGTTCTCGGTGTACCTTATTAGGGGAATGGTCGATGGTCTATATGAGTTGGTTTGCATTGACCAGTCTGGTGCAGCGGACGATTCTGATGCTGAAGACTAAGCCGGGCTGTCGTCGTGGCTGACCCGAAGAAGATTTCCCAGCTTACGACGGCGGGGCCGCTGACGGGCGCCGAGTTGGTGCCCGTTGTGCAAAGCGGCGGCACGCTGCAAACAACGGTATCGGCGCTTAAGGTCTTTAGCCTGGGTAATGTTGAGGCGCAGGTGTCGGGCCTTAACTCGCGCGTCGAGGCTGTTTCGACGCTGGCGACCCAGAATGCGGTGGCGGTTGCGTCGCTTCAGACGGGCCTTACGGACGTCAATCTGCGGGTGGCCGCTGTGTCGGCCTCGGTATCTGTGCTGAATGTGCAGATGGCGGTCGCGCAGGCTTCTATCTCGGCGCTTAACGTGGCGCTTGCTGCCATTGACGCTTCGGTTATTCAGTCCCGTATTGATGCGGTGTCGGCGGCTACCTCGGTAAATGCGGCGGCCATTACGTCCGTCAACGGGGTTCTTGCTACCAAGGTCAACCGGGTCGGCGACTACATGGATTCGGTGCAGTATATCGAGTTCGATACGTCGACGGTTGTTTCGTCTTCGGCAGGGCGCCTGTCGTGGAATGTCAATGAGGGCACCCTTGATATTGGCTTCGACAATCAGGGAGTGGTGCTGCATACGGGCCTGCAACTTTACGAGCGGGTTTACAACAATACGTATCTGACGATTCCGAAGGGTACCGTGGTCAAGATCACGGGGGCGCAGGGTCAGCGCCTCACGGCTGAGCCGGCCCTAGCCGACTCCGATGCTAATAGCGCCGATACGTTTGCTGTTATGGCGGAAACGGTGTCCGTCAACAATTCCGGCTTTGCGGTCGTGCAGGGCATTCTCAAGAATGTCGATACGGCCGGAATCAACGACGGTACGATTCTGTGGCTGTCGCCTACGTCGGCCGGTAGGTATACGCCGACGAAGCCGGTGGCGCCTCAGCACCTTGTGTTGGTTGGCTACGTCGTCAAGGGTAATACGGTAGGTGGCGGCTCCATCTACGTCAAGATCGCCAACGGCTATGAATTGGGCGAATTGCATGACGTGAAGGTGTCGTCTAGCACGTCGCTCGCCAACAACGAGATTCTGGCCTACAACACTAGTGCCGGAGTTTGGACCAACTCGACCGTCCTCATTGATGTGCAGGCGTCCGTCTCGGCCCTGAATGTGCGGATGCCGGTCGGCGCGGTCGTTGGCACGACAGACGCCCAGACGCTTACCAATAAGCGCAGCAACCCGCGCGTCTTTGTGACTACGACAGGCGTCAGCGTTACGCCGGACATTTCCGCCTACGATGTCTATGCCTTTACGGCGCTTGCGGCAGCCATCTCCGTTAATCCGCCTGTGGGCACCCCCGTTAACGGTAACAAGTTGGTGTTCCGCTTTAAGGACAACGGTGTTAGCCGGGCGCTTAACTGGGCGACGACAGGGGCCGATTCGTACAGGGCGGTGGGCATTACGCTTCCGACGGCCACGGTTGCCAGTAAGACGACGTATGTTGGTTGCATCTACAATGCGGAAGAAGCGCGGTGGGATGCTTTGGCGGCGGTGACGCAAGCCTGATTGCATATAGGGAGAACTAAGCGTGGCAACTTTTAATAAGTTCAATTCGTTTGTAGAGGCGCTTGCCGAAAAGGTCCATAACCTTGGCAGTGATACTCTGAAGGTGATGCTGACCAACACGGCGCCGCTTGCGACCAATGCGCTGAAGGCGGACATCACGGAGATTTCGGCTGGCAACGGCTACACGGCGGGCGGCAACACTGCTTCGATCACGTCGTCGTCGCAGACCGGTGGCACCTACAAGTTGGTGTTGGCGGACCCGGCGACGTGGACTGCGAGCGGCGGTACCATTGGCCCCTTCCGTTATGCGGTTCTATATAACGATGCCGCTACCAACAAGGAACTGATTGGCTGGTGGGATTACGGTTCCTCTATTACGCTTCAGATTGGGGAGACGTTTACGGTTGACTTCGACCCGACCAACGGCGTCCTGACCCTGGTATGATGACGGTCTGGTGCGTTTATATTCTGGAAGACGGTAGCTTGTATAGCGTGGCGTCCAGTCCGGATGTTGTTGCTACCGATCTTGCTGAAAAGGGCATGGGGGTTGTTGAGCGGGTGAAGCCGGCTGGACACTCTAAGTGGAATCCGGTTACGCTGGATTTTGAGATTGCTCCCGAGGGAGGTTTCTAAATGGCCGTGACGGTTGTTGCCAATGGCACGCATACGCCGACTACTACGGGTGAAACAGAATTGCACGCTACTTCGACGGCAGGCGTGTATGGCTACGTCGTAGATACGGCTAATATGCTGGGAGGAGATACAGTCACGCTCCGTGTGTATGTGCGGGGGGTTAGTGCGGGCGCGTGGCGGCTCGCTTACCAGAGTAGCTTCTCGCACACCCAAGGAGAGCCAGCTAAGGCCGCTCCGGCGGTGTATGCGGCTTATGGTTATCGTGCCACTATTCAGCAGAATGCAGGCACTTTCCGCAGCTTTCCTTGGCACGTGGTGTCGCTGTGAGCAACTGGTCACTCTACGCCGCTACCCGAGTAGAAGCTTTGGGCGCCGGCACCGGCGAGGGTGTTACGCACACGGCCTCGCTTAATGCGAAGGCGGCTTACACTACCATCGGCACTACAGGCTTTGCTTATTCGGGTTTTCATTTGTCTGTTGTGGCTGTGACGTCTGCGCGTTTTGCAATTGATATTGCAGTTACTGACAATGCCGCTGAGCGTATCATTATCGAGAACCTGTTTCTGGATGGAAGCAACTCCACCAACGAAGGCTCTATGACGTTGTGGGTGCCGATTCAGATTCCTTCTGGTTCTGTCGTTCGCGTGCGCGCGGCTGCCAGTGCGAGCAGCGCCACTTTGCGGGTAATGGTTGTTGGGTATGCGGCAGACTATCCGCACGCTGGGCGCTTTAGCCGTCTGGTGGCTTTGCCTGCTTTTACTGATTTGCCCGATCCCAATACAGCAGTGGATTTGACCGGTACTACATTTACAGCTTGGACAGAAATCACAGCGTCGTCTTCTGTAAATGCTGCTGCACTTTATTTGTCAGGTTCAACTGACGGCACAACGACGCGGACGGCAACTCGCCTATTAATAGACATTGGAACGGGGGCGGCAGGTTCTGAAGTGCGGCGCTACCTCTGGCAAACGGGCCAGACTACTAATGCTGTTGGAACTGCTATTCACGGGCCTATCTGGTGCAGCATTGCGTCCGGGACGCGTCTAGCATTCCGTGCCCAATGTGCTACTGCCGGCGTTGCACAGCCTTATGCTATTAATGTGATGGCGCTAGTCCCGTAACATGAGTTGGCTGCGCTACCAAACAGCCCTTGCCCCGCAGGACGCCGCGCCGCAAGCATACTCGCTGACCGGGGAAGCCGGTAGTTTTGCGTTTACGGGGCAGGCTGCCAACCTGCTGGCAGGCAGGCTGGTTGAAGGTGGGGCCGGGGCCTTCGCGCTTACGGGGCAGGCGGCGACCCTTACTTACACGCCGCTGACTCCGGCATTTACGTTGACGGGCGATGCCGGTTCGTTTGCACTGATGGGCCAGAATGCTGGGCTGCGGACGGCTCGGTTGGCCGGGGGTGGTGCCGGTTCGTTTGTGCTGACTGGGCAAGATGCTACGCTGACGTATGTGCAGGGCGGGAATGTTCAGGGGAACTTCTTCCTGTTCTTCGACGCGGTTGGGTGAGAAGGTGAGAATCTCCTTGCAACCCTCACTCACCTTCGCTAGAATGCGGCCGTAGCCAAGGAGCCGCTATGAGCGACAAGATTAATCGCGTCCAGCTTATCAATGACGCGAAGCTTCAGCTATCGCCGTGGACGACCGAGGATGGCCGCCTCTTTTTGGACTATACAGAGGGCGGCATTCGGCGTACCCTGACCATCACGCCCGCCGGCCACTGTGACTTCCGTGGTTGGTTCACGTCCTTCTGCGTGGATCAGATCAGCATTGTGCCCGGCGGCGACCTCCTCAACTCGGCGCAGACTTACTTTGCGCATTGGGTTCGGTCGAAGGGTCGCAAGGTCAAGGACTTCATTCGCATCGGCGGCAAGGTCGGTGAACTCTATATCGACATCGGAAATGATGCCAACGACGCTTGGTGCATTTCCGCGTCCGGCATCAAGAAGCTTCCCGGCGGCCCCACCCACATCCGTATGCTCCGCGGCGCCGGTATGCTGCCGCTTGTCGATCCGGACCTGACGGCACCCGCCTCCGAGTTCCCGGCCCTCCTCAAGGACTTCATCGAGGCAGATGAGGATTCTTTGATGCTCCTAACGGCGTGGCTGCTTGGCTGCCTCCGGCCCGAAGGCCCCTACCCGGTCCTCACCATCTCAGGTGAGCAGGGCTCCGGCAAGTCCACTGTCCTCCGGCTGATGAGGCGCATCATTGACCCTCATGCCCTCGACATGCGGACCCCGCCCGAAGACCAGCGTGACCTTCAGGCAATGGTCCGCAACTCCTTCGTCCTCGCCTTCGACAACGTGTCCTTCATCTCCAACAAGATGTCGGATGCTCTTTGCGTTATTTCGACTGGGACGGGCGCGCAAGGCGGCCGGGCACTCTACACCAACGCTGAGGAGTCGGCAGTCCGCGTCTGCCGCCCGGTCGCGATGAACGGCATCCCGGACGTTGTTGAGCGTGGCGACCTTGTTGACCGCTCGATCCACGTTCACCTGCCCCGCATTGACCCTAGGAAGCGCCGGGATGACTACGAGTTTTGGGAGGCGTTCAATGCGAAGCACGCGCGGTTGCTCGGTAGCCTGATGAATGCCGCGTTGATTGCTACGCAGAATTATGGTAATGTAGTGCTGGCTGAAAAGCCGCGCATGTCTGCGTTTGCGGTGTGGGCGGTAGCGGCCGAGAAGGCTTTCGGGTGGCCGGAAGGTAGGCTTATGGAGGTCTACAAGAAGAACCGGAGCGCGGCCGAGAGCCAGATGTTGGAGTTCCACGGGATGGCTTCGGCTATCCTGCGGATGATGGCAAAGCAGAAGGAATTTTCGGGCACCTATTCGGACCTGATTGGACAACTTGAGATGAATATCGGCCCCCGCGAATCCCTGCCCAAGACCTCGCATAGCTTCGCGGCTGAACTGAAGCGCATCCGTCCGGCCCTCGAACGGCAGGGCATTCGCTTCTTCAACGCGGGGCGGTCGTCGGCTACCGACCAGAAGGGCCGTTCGCGCATCTCCATTGTCCGCATGGATGAGGAAGACCCAGCACCAGTATGACCGACGAAGACGACAAGACTTCCAAGCCTGCTGAGGTGAGCCCTTCTCCGGAAACGGGGGAGGGTTCTGCCACATCTGCACCCAAGAAGGGCAGTAAGTGGATGACGCCGAGACATATGTCGCAGAAGGATCGGCAGAAGAAATACTACGCGGAGATGCGGCGCATGAACGTCCGCAAGCCCCGCCGCGCCCTGACTAAAGATAACGTCGAGGCAATCAAGGCGGTCCGCGAGCATATCAAGGAAACGCTTGATGCCAAGTGGGACAAGATCACCCAGCTTAAGAAGTTGACGAAGAAGCAGGTGGAGTTCGCCCGCGCCTTCGCCGCCAATGGCCGCACCAACAAGCTGGGCGCTATCCGCAAGGCCGGCTACGAGACTGACAATCCGGTCATCATGTACCAGATTGCTAAGGCGAATTTGGCGATTCCCGGCTTCGAGGACCTAATCGAAGCATTTGAATTGGAGGAGAAAGCGAAAGTGCAGATTTCAATTTCTGAGGTGACGGCGTGGTTCCAGCGTATCGCTACTGAAGCGATGGCGACCGGTGACTTCACAAATGCCAACCGAGCGATGGAAAACCTTGCTAAGTACCTCGGCATGTTCGTAGAACGCAAGGAAATTACTCACCGCGCCATCCATTCCCGCGAGGAACTTGATGCCCGCATTAACGAACTGACGGCGGTCCTCAAGGAAGCTGAGCCGGAAATTGAGCGTCGCCTCCGCATCAACTAAGGTGTCCGCTTCCCGTGGTTGAGATTCGGGAAAGCCGTGAAGAGAAGCTTCTTCGCGTAAAAGCCGAACTCGTCGATGCCCTCCACCAGAAGGCTGTCATGGAGGCCCGCGAAGACTTCTACGTCTTCGTCAAGATGCTGGCGCCCCTTATGCTCGATGGCAACTCATATAAAGATGGGCGTCACATCGAAGCAATCGCCTCTACGCTCGAAGAGGTAGACGAAGGCTCCTGCGACCGCCTGATGATGATGCTGCCGCCGGGCTCCATGAAGTCTGTGCTGCTTATGCTGTTCGTGGCGTGGTGTATGGGGCGGCATCCGATGTGGCGTTTCATGTGGATTTCGCACACCACCGACAAGGCCGTCGAATGCTCGGGTCGCATCCGGGACCTTGTGCGCTCCACCGAGTATCTGGAAATCTTTCCCAACGTGGCGATCCGCGACGACATGTCGGGCGTCACCGGTTGGAAGCTGACGACGGGTGGCTCCTTCATGCCGGCAGGCGCGGGCAAGTCCATCGCCGGCTACCGCTTCAACCTGGGCATTCTAGATGACCCGCTGTCTGAGCAGACCGCTAAGTCCGACACCGAGCGCGAGCGCGTCAACAACTGGTTTGGCCCCGGCTTCCGGTCCCGTAAGTTGCCTGATTCGCGCATCATTCTGGTGAATACGCGGTGGCACGTCAAGGACCTTTCCGGCTTCCTCCTCGACAAGGCTGCCCGTAATCACCGCGTCGACCAGTGGCAAGTCATCTCGATCCCGGCGATCCTCGACAAGCCTGCCGCAGAGTATCTGATGCTGCCCGAGGGCGGCTCGTATTGGCCTGAATACATCACGATGGACGACTTGATTTCGACGCGCGAGTCGCTGGCGCGGGCGGACTGGGCGGCCCTCTACATGCAGACGCCGACCGGCGAGGACGGCAACGTCTTCTCCAAGGATGACTTCCAAGACTGGGACGAGGACGAGCCGCCCGAGTGCGACGAAATCATCCAGACCCTAGACACCGCCTTCTCCACCAAGTCCACGGCTGACTACTCGGTCATCCAGACTTGGGGCATCTTCCACCTGACCTTCACCGACGACAAGGGCTACGAATATCAGGAGCCCAACGCAATCCTTCTGAACCAAGTGAAGGGGCGGTGGACCTTCCCCCAACTCCGCAATATTGCCAAAGAACAATACAACACCTTTAAGCCGGATCGCATCATCGTTGAAAACAAAGCATCAGGTCAGTCGCTGATTCAGGACCTGAAGCTAAACAAGTTGCCTGTGTTGCCTTTCCAGCCTGATCGTGATAAGGTTGCGCGCGCACATGCCGTCACAGGCATTATTGAACGGCAGCGAGTTTGGATGCCGCTCAAGAAGAAGTATGCGGCGGAACTGTTGCAGGAGGCTCTTGAATTTCCGAAGGGCGCCCACGACGATGCCGTTGATGCGATGGTGATGGCGCTTCTGTACCTGCGGCGCCGCTATGAACTTACGCAGGAAGCAAGCAGCAAAACCGAGCGGCCCGCATACAGGCGTTCCGTCAAGAGTTATTGGAGTCAAGTGACGCATGTCTGACAGCATCGAAAATCCTGAAGTCGAGTTCGAGTTCTCAGCTGAAACCCTCGAAGTCATCCCGCCTGACGACATCATCGAAATTGACATGTCGTTCGGGGCCAACCTTGCGGCGGGCATCGACAAGGCCATTCTCGACGACATTGGCTCCCAGCGTCAAGAGGCCCTTCAGAATTTCAAGAACGGCCGCCAGCAGTGGGAAGAGAAGCTGAAGCAGGGCATCAAGTGGCTTGGCCTCAATACGGCTGGTGAGGGCAACACCGAAGTTGATGGGGCCTGCACGGCCGTCCATCCGCTTCTCATTGAGAACGTTGTGAAGTTTCAGGCCAAGGCCATTCAGGAACTTTGGCCTGCCAAGGGGCCGGTCCGCACCAAGGTCCGTGGCTACGTTGACGTGGCCCGCGAACAGGCAGCCTCCCGAGTCCGTACCTACATGAACTACCAGCTTACGGAGCAGGTGCCCGGCTTCTACAATGACTTGGAGCGCAACCTGTTCCGGGTTGGGTTCATGGGCGTGGGCATTCGTAAGGTTGGGTGGAATGCCATTACGGGAGTGCCCGACCCGACCGTCGTCCATATCGAAAACTTCTACGTCGATCCGGCCGCGCCCCACCTTCGCGACGCCGAGGAATACATCGAGGTTATGGAACTCTCGGCCCGCAAGATGATGAATCTTGTGACGGCCGGCACCTTCTTGGAAGGCCCCGATTCCGACACCGAAGAGGCGTTGGAGCCTAATGAAATCAGCGAGGCTATCGCCACCGCCCAGGGCTTCGACCTTTCTTTGGAGCGCAAGGGCTTCACGGTCGGCGAGGCCCACTGCTACCTCGACCTCAACGGCGACGACGCACTGCTGCCTGAGGGCGGTATGGCGCCATACATCGTTCACTTCAACGTCAAGACCGGCACCGTCTATTCGATTCGGCGCAACTGGCGCGAAGACGACCCGGCTCGCACCAAGCGCATCTGGTATACGGTCGACCAGTTCATCCCGGCTTTCGGCTTTTATGCTCTTGGCTACGTTCACCTGATTGGCGATCTTGCTGCTTCCGCGACCGTGTCGCTGAGGGCGCTTGTTGATGCCGGGCAGTATGCCAATTGGCAGGCAGGCTTCAAGTCCCAAGACGCTAAGTTCTCCGACTCCGATACACCCTTGGGTTTCGGTGAGTGGCGCGACGTCAACCTGTCTCCGGAAGAACTTAGCAAGGCGTTCTTTCCGCTGCCAGCCAAGGAGCCTTCCCAGACGCTCTTTGGCCTCCTCAAGTTCATGGTGGATAGCGGGCAGAAGTTCGCCGACGCCACCGACGAGGTCGCTCAGAACGCCACCAACTATGGGCCGGTTGGCACCACGCTGGCCCTTATTGAAGCGTCGCAGCGGTTCTACTCGTCCATCCATAAGCGGCTGCACCAGTCGCAGGGTGAGTTCCTGAAGCTGATTGGGGAACTCAACTTCGAGAACCTGCCCGACCTCATCAACTTCGTGGTCGGCTCCGAGAACGAGTTTGTTCGGCGCAATGACTTCGATCCGGCGGCCGTGGACGTCATTCCGGCGTCCGACCCCAACGCCCTGACCGAGTCACAGCGGGTGGCCCGCGCTCAGATTGAACTCAATATGGCCGCGCAGTTCCCCCAACTCCACGACATGCGCGAAGCCCTGCGACGCTTCTACGCCGCTATGGGCACCGAAAACGTCGACAAGCTTCTGGTGAATCCGGAGGCCAAGGCTATTACGGCTGACCCGCTGACCGAAATCCAGGCGGCGATGACGGGCAAGCCCATCAAGGCGCAGTTGGGCCAGAACCACGCCGCACACATTGCCGTCAAGGAAGCCTTCTTGAAGATGCCACAAATGCAGGGCGCCAATGACCCGACCATTCAGGTCGGCCTGCAACTGCTGAACGCCAACATCTCGGAGCATAAGGTCCTGATGTTTGTGGCGCAGGCGATGCAGTTGGCGCAGCAGATGGGTATGCCGCTTCAGGACGAGAACGTGCAGGCCCAGATCGCTACGCAGATTGCGGCTATCTCGGCGCCACTGGGTGGCCAGCAGGGTCCGTCCGTTGAGCAGCAGATGGTGCAGCTTAATGCGCAGGAACTCGAACTATCGGCCGCGCGCATCCAGTCGCAGGACGTCCGCGAAGCGGCAAAGATCGCTCTCAAGAACCGTGAATTGGACCTCAAGGAAACTGCGATGCTCCTTGATGCGACCAACAAGGAGAAGCAGAACCAGATCACGGCGACTTCGAAAATACTTGACAACTCCGCTAAACTGGCGGATAGTCAAGCCAAACGTCTTGCACAACAGGCAAATAATCCTATCCAATGAGACTACTGTCCGAGTACGTGGCTGAGGTCCAGAAGCGGGTCGAGCGAGAGAAAGAATCGCTCGCCCGTGGCTCGGCCCGCAACTACGAGGAATACGCGCGTGTTTGTGGGCGCATTGCCGGCCTTGAGCAAGCCGTTCAAATTCTTCGCGATTTCATCGAAAAGAAGCCAGCGGAAGAAAGGAACTGATGATTACCGCCCGAGTGCCCCTCGACGGGGCGATCACGAACGACCAGTGGATGACACAGGAAGAAATTCCTGACCCGTCGCCGCTGCCCCGGATTCCCGGCGTGGGGATTCTTGTCAGGCCCGTGCCCATTCGACGCAAGTCGGCCGGCGGCATTCTCCTGCCCGACACCTTTCGCGAATCCCACGAACACCTCAATACGGTTGGCCGGGTGCTGGCTCTTGGCGAACTCGCCTTTAAGGACGAGGACATCTACAAGAACGGCCCGTGGGTCAAGCCGGGTGACTACATCGTCTACGCCAAGTTGGTCGGCCAGAAGCTTTGGTGGAAGGGCGTGAAGATGCTCCTCATCAAGCCGTCCAACATCGAACTGGTCGTGGACAAGCCCGACTACCTCGACGCCAACTTCAAGGAATAAATTCCCATGTCCGAATCCGGCTATCAAGAACTTGACCTCGACAACCTTTCTGCGGCTGCAAAGGACGGTGCCGACTCCGACATCGAAATCGTCCTTGACGGTGCGCCTGAAACTCCTGTAGCCGAGCCCGAACCGGCCGTCAAGCAGACTCCCGTCGAATCCGAGGCCGACGATGGCGACGACGGTGACGACGATGGGGGCACGGCTCCGGGTTCCTTTGAGCGCAAGAAGCTTACGCGCAGCCGACGCCTGAAGGCGCAGCGGGATGCTTATGCCAAGCAACTTGCCGAAGTGCAAGCCCGCCTCCAAGAAGCCGAGGACCGGGCCAACCGCTACGAGCGCGATGCCAACGATGGTGCGGCCATCGGCTTCGACCTCTATATCCAGAACCTCGACGCCTCCATGAAGACACTGCGGAGTGAGTTCGACGCGGCTTTCGAGTCCGGTGACCGCTCCAAGATTTTCGAGGTTCAGCAGCAGCTTGCCTCGCTTGCCGCTAAGAAGGCGCAGGCTGAAAAGGATAGGGGCGCCATCCCTACCAAGGCGGCGCGCTCTGGGTCGGAAGCAGCGCCGCAGACCCAGCAGACGCAGCAGGCCCCTGACCGCGACCCGGCTCCGACCCGGCCCGCCCGGCTGCCGCCCGGCCTCGCTGAGTGGCATGACCGTAACAAGGAGTGGTATGGCAAGGACGTCGTTATGACGGCTGCCGCTAAGGCCATCGACCAGCAACTCGTCAACGAGGGTTACCTGCCGTCCGACCCCGACTACTTCGACGTCCTCGACCGGCGCCTGCGCCGTGAGATGCCCCACAAGTTTGGGGCGGCGCCTGAGCGGCAGCAGCGGCAGCCTGCCAATCCGACCATCCAGAATCGTTCGGCGCCCGCGCCCGTTAGCGGGAAGATTCGCGTGGTGGTGACGGAGATGGACCGTCAGATGGCTAACCAGCTTGGAATCAGCATTGAGCAGTATGCCCGCGAGAAGGCTAAGACTGAGCGGGCGCAATCGACTGCTAACCAGTATACGGAGATTCTGTGATGCCCCGCAAGATGCCCTTTACGGTCGGTAATACGGCTGTGGACGAACCCCTTGAAAATACTCTGGAAACGGAGTATAATCCACCGAACGCGCTAGAAATTCCGCCCATGCCTGACAGCGATGCTTACGTCTATCGCTGGGTTCGGTTCCGGGCGGGAAATCAGGAAGACTATAACAATGTCTCGGCGCGACTTCGAGAGGGTTGGGCATTCGTGCCGCTGGAGGACGTTCCGGCCGGCTACGTTTTCCCCGGACTCGAAAGCAAGATTTCTGCTTTGGCAGGTGCAGCCATCAACGGGGACCTCGTCCTCGCGAAGTTGCCGCGTCAGCGTGCGGAAGCCATCCAGAAGTGGGCCGAAGATCGGGCCATCCAAGCGGAGCAGGCTTTCGACCTTAAGACGATCAGCTACGAGGATGGCGGTCGGAAGGTGCAGTTTGCCAATGAAGGTTCTAAGCGTTTTTCCAGGGGGCGACGACCCTCGTTTGGATAACATATAGGGAGAATAGAAGGTGCCGCAGTCTTTTGCACCGTTTGGTCTTCGCGCCGTAGCGGCCTTTGGCACGCACGGTAACGAAGTCCGCGCTTATCCGCTCCCCAACGGCGCTAACTGCCCGGACCTCGGTAAGGGTTCTCCGGTCAAGCTGTCGGGTGGCGTGATTGTTTCGGCCGGTACGGGTAGCGGTCCGCTGCTCGGCGTGGCCAATGGGTTTGTGTGGGTTGATCCGGCTACTAAGCAGCCGCAGCTTCGCAACTCGATTCCGGCGGATACTTCGTCTGCTGGCTTCATCGACGGCTCTGATCGGCCGACCGCCTACGTCATTGACAACCCGTTTGCTACGTTCCTGATCCAGGCTGATGCCTCGGTGACGGCCGGCGATCTGGGTCTGAACTTTGATGTGACGGCTGCCAGCGGCGACGTCAATGCGGTGTATGGGACGTCGCAGTACGCGCTCGACGCCTCGACCCGCACGTCGGCGGTTGGCACGGCGCTGAAGCTGATTGGTCTGGCTAACATTCCCGACAATAACTGGGGCGATCCGTTCCCGGTGCTGGTCGTGAAGCTGAATGGCCCGATCATGCAGCAGGTTTCGGCGGCCTAATAGGGGGATATAATAAATGGCTATTCTTACTCGCGCACAGTTCGCGAAGCAGCTTGTCCCCGGCCTCAACGCTATCTTCGGCACGGCCTATAAGAGTGTCGACAACGAGCATACTCCGCTTTTCGACGTTGAGAAGTCGGACCGCTCGTTCGAAGAAGAAGTGCTGATGACGGGCTTTGGTACGGCGCCGGTCAAGACGGAAGGCGATCAGGTGTTCTTCGACACTGCGTCGGAAGCCTGGACCAGCCGTTACACCCACGAAACGGTTGCTATGGCGTTCGCCATCACCGAGGAAGCTATCGAGGACAACCTCTATGGCACCACGGGCAAGATGAAGGCGAACGCGATGGGCCGTGCGATGGCGAACGCCAAGCAGGTCAAGGCCGCGAACGTCTTCAACAACGGCTTCTCGACCAGCGCCCTCTATGCGGGCGGTGACGGCAAGCCGCTGTTTGCGACCGACCACCCGACGCTGGCGGGCGGGAACCAGTCCAACCGCGTGTCCTCGGACCTGTCCGAGACGGCGCTTGAGTCGGCCCTCATCAACATCTCGCTGACGAAGGACGACCGTGGTCTGCTGATCGGGGCGCGGGCCGTGAGCCTGCACATCCCGCCGCAGCTTCAGTTCGTGGCGCACCGCATCCTGTTCTCGGACCTCCGAGTCGGCACGGCGGACAACGACACGAACGCCATGAAGGACATGGGCCTGTTCTCGAAGGGCTACACCGTCAACCACCGTTTCACGGACACCAACGCTTGGTTCATTCGGACGGACGTTCCGAACGGCACCAAGATGTTCGTCCGCGCCACGCTGGCTACGAAGGACGATGTGGACTTCCTGACCGGCAACATGCGCTACAAGGCCCGTGAGCGTTACAGCTTTGGCTGGTCTGACTGGCGTCAGTGGTACGGTTCTTCTGGTTCCACCTAACGGATTGGGGCCTAACGGCCCCTTTCCTCCATTTGCAAGGAGAATCAGATGACGACTTTCAGTTATCCGCTTAACGTCCGCAACCACGAGCCGCCCGGCCCCGAAGCCGTCAATCTCGTGGAGGCGCGGGTGCCGGGCCGTTACTCGGTGGTGGTGAACACGGCGAAGACTGGCACGGCGGCTGGCACTACGACCATCCCGCTGTTCGTGGCTCCGGCCGGCGCAACCTTCTACGAGTGTGTGCTGGACATTACCACGGCCTTCGACAACCTCACGACCAACATTCGCGTCGGCACGCCCACCTCGACGGGCATCCTGTACGCGGCCACCACCGCCAACACGGCTGGTCGGCGCGCTTACGCGGGCACGGCGGCGCAGGTTTCTGCCAACGCCATTCCGCTGACCGCTGATACCACGGTGCAGGCGATTGTGTCTATCGACACGTCGGCAGTGACGGCTGGTTCCGTCATCGTCCACGTCGTCATTGGCTAACAAGGTAAGGCAGGCTCCGCTTCGGCGGGGTCTGCTGCCCTTGTTGTAGGAGCGTCCCATGCCCGTTAAGTCAATCCGCCTAGTTCCCTTTCAGGTGTCTACGTCTGCGGCGACGACCACCTCCGCTATCGACCTCGACTACCGCTTTGACGGTACGCCGACCCGCACGTTCTTCGTCCAAAAGAGTGCGGCTCTCGGGCCTTCCGTTTTCCTTGAGGCAGCGCCGACCACGGCCGGGCCTTGGATTGCTTTTGCGGAAGTCACGGCCGCCGTTACCCAGGCCATCGTTTCTTTCGAACTTGATGTGCCCTTTGTGCGCACGTCTTATGCCGGGGGTGGGCCGCTCGTCACCATTTACGGGATCGTCTAACGGAGGCCCCATACCATGCCAACCAGTGGTGTGTCCTCATTCGACCCGACTTTCGATGACATCCTCCAAGACGCTGTAGGCATGGTGGGTGGCGGCCCCGTCCTTGCTGATGAACTCATCAGCGCCCGGCGCGGCCTCGACTATCTCCTTACTGACCTTCAAAACAAGAACGTCCTTCTCCACAAGATCGAAACTACGACGGTCCCGGTGTCGGCGTCCGTCGCTTCCCTTTCCTTCGACCAGTCCATCTCGGACGTCCTTACCGTCACACTGCGCACCAACTCCACGGACATTCTGTTGGAGCGCGACGGCTTTGAGCGTTGGGCAGAAATCCCCACCAAGTCCGCGCCCGGCCGCCCGACTCGCTATTGGTGGGATCGGCGCAGGACTGGTAACACGCTGAACTTCTGGCCGGTCCCCGACCAAACCTACACGACCGTCTTGACTGTCCAGAAGAACGCCGAGAACACTCTGCGGGCCTTCGACAATGTCGATGTGCCCCGGCGCTTCCTCCCGGCCCTCCTTTACGGCCTCGCTTACTGGATCGGTCTGCGGCGCCCCAACGTGGATGCAAACCGTCTCGCCCTGCTCCGCTCCGAATATGAACGGGCCGTCCGCGACGCCATGCGCGAAGACCGCGAACGGGGCAAGGTCTTCATCAGGATTGGCCGCTGATGCCATACACGTATAGCACCCTGACCGCCGACGTCGTCGCCAACATGGAAGAGGACTCTTCGGAGTTTCTCGCGGCCCTGCCTTCCATCATCGAGCGCGCCCAACTTCACTTGCAGCGGCGCCTTGACCCGGTCAACATCATCCGCTTTACGGAAGTCTCCGTCTCCGCTTCGACGCGCACACTGGCGTTGCCTAGCAACCTTTTGGTTCTCAAGTCCATCCAAGTTTGTGCGACGGGCGGCTGGAACAATCTGCTCGAACAGAACAATGAGTTTCTGACCGCGTACTGGCCTGACTACACGTCCTGCGCCCCGACCAAATATTACGCGCCCAAGGACAACACTAGCATTTATCTTGCGCCGACGCCGCCTGCCGACACGACGGCCCTCATCGAGTTCATTCCACGCGTCACGATCCTTTCGTCTAGCGCGCCGACCAACTACTTCTCCGAGAATGCGGAAGCCGCTTTCTTCGCCTCTGCCATGATGTATGCGAATGCGTGGACCAAGAATGCTTCGGCCGTCACGGTCTGGAAGAACATCCTCGACGAAGAACTGACGGTCCTCAACATCGAGTCGACCCGTGCCCGCCGCTCCGACACTTCCAACCGCTTTACGGGGTCGCCTGAAAACACCATCGCAGGACAGCCCTAATGTCCGTCATGGACATGTGGTCGGTCTGTGACCGCTGCGGAGGCCACTTCAAAAGGCGGGAACTCCGCAAGGAATCTACCAAGTTCGTGGTCTGCCGCGCCTGCTACGACGGCCGCTTTGACCTTAAGAGCCATCCGCAGAATAGGTCGGCCCCGCCCCGCCGCGAACTTCGCGCGGTCCGTGACGGGCGCCCTGACCAAACCGATTACGGAACTTAGCGGTGGCATTGGTGGTTTGGTCGCTCTGCGATAGGTGCGGACAAAAATACTACCGGCGGCAACTCCGCAAGGAGTCGACGGGCTTCGTCGTTTGCTCCTCTTGCTACGACGGCCGCTTTGACCTTAAGAGCCATCCGCAGAATCGCCCGCCCCGGCCGCGCCTCGAATCCAAGCGGGTGCCCGATGGCCGCGCCCTTCAGAACCTCGACGAGTATCTGGCGCAAGAAACTTCCGCGCTACTCCTCACCGAGGACGACTCGCCCATCTTGGTGACCCAGGTTATCTGGACACCCTCGATGAGCCTTCCTGCTTAGGGCGCCGACATGGACATCAAGCTTCTTTTCGATTTTGTTGCCACGTTTCTGTGGCCTCTCCTGATGGCGTACGGCGCCTATCTGCACCGGGAAATTTCGGCCATGCAAACCAAAATCGAAAACCTCCAAGAAGCCCATCACCGCCACGTCGCCCAAGTTAACAAGGACTTCGCCACGCGCGAGGTCGTCTCCGATCTTGAAAACAAGCTTACAATTGTGCTAAACAGGATCGACGACAAAGTAACCAGAATCCTTGAGGAACGCAAGTAATGCCTTCGACCTACGATCCGCTCCTCCGTCTAGAACTCCAAGCGACCGGCGAGAACGCCACGACTTGGGGCATCAAGACCAATACCAACCTCGAACTCCTCGCGGATTCCGTGGCAGGCGCCGTTAACCTCAACGTGGCCGGCTCCGGCGACTACACCCTTTCGACCGCCAACGGCGCCGACGACGAAGCCCGCCAAGCCATCCTCGTCCTCACGGGCACTTTGACCGGCAATCGCAACATCATCGTGCCGGCGTCGCCCAAGACCTACACCGTCATCAACAACACGACCGGCGCCTTCACCGTCACCCTCAAACAAGCGGCAAGCACGGGCGTTGTCATTCCGCAAGGCGGTCCCTCCATTGTTGTCTGCACCAGCGTAACCGCTATCGACGCTGTCGGAGCCACCCCCTACATCAAGTCCTTCCTGAACGATCCGGACGCCGCAACCGCCCGCATTACGCTTGGCGCAACCACTGTCGGCGCGGCCCTGTTCACGGCTGCTGATGCTGGCGCTGCCCGCGCTACGTTGGGGGCTGAAGCTGGCTTCCGGAACCTAATCATCAATGGCAATCCCATCATCAACCAGCGCGCCTACGGTTCCGGCACGGCGACGACGGCGGCAAACCAATATACGCTCGACCGCTGGCGCGTGGTGGTCAGCGGGCAGGCGGTCAGTTGGACCGATTCCGCTGGCGTCCGCACTGTCACCGCGCCAACCGGTGGCATGGAGCAGGTAATCGAGGGCGCCTCCATTATCGCTGGTACTTACACGATGTCTTGGACCGGCACGGCGACGGCCACCGTCAACGGCAACGCCGTCGCGAACGGTGGGCAGGTGACGCTGACGGGCGGCGCCGACGCGACCGTGCGGATGACCGGCGGCACCTGGAGCCTTTTGCAACTTGAGCCCGGTAATGTCGCGACCACGTTTGAACGCCGGCCGGTGGCAATCGAGATTGCACTTTGTGAACGCTATTTCGAAAACGGGGCTGCGAATTTCATCGGTTCAGCCTACACGGCCGGCGCTCTAGTTGGACAGCAGATCAATTTTCGCACGCGCAAGCGCACGACGCCTGTGATTGTCGTGGGCACGGCGATAGAGAATGTTAACTTAACTACAACATTTTTGAGCCCAATCACTGACCTCGGATTTCGCCATTACGGTGAGGCCGCAGCGGCAGGCAACGTTGTGATGACGCGCTCTTACAGTGCTAGTGCGGAGTTCTGAGCCGTTGGTTGATGTTGACCACGCTTCAGAAATACTCATTGAGAAGATAGGATTGACAACCCAACAAAATGAAATTTTGGCAGTGGTTGTAGCGATGGAGGCTAAGGCCAGTTAATGTCCGCGACGCTGCAAGACCAGCAACTTACTGAACTGAAGTTCGGCGTCGGCGTCGTCAAGGAGAAGACCCTCCTCGACGCGGGCGGTTTCTGGACTGACGCCGACAAGGTGCGCTTTCGCTTCGGGCGCCCCGAACTCATGGGCGGCTGGCAGCGCGCCATCGACTCTTCGCAGGACCCAAAAATCTTTGGCGTCCCGCGCTACCTCACGACTGTCCGCAACAAGCTAGGCCAAGCTGCCGCTTTCATCGCCACTCACAACGGCCTCTTCTCTAGCGAACTTTCGACCTTCTACGAAATCGCGCCGGTCGTCGCTTCCGTCGCGGCTTCCAACATCCTGTCCACGGCGGTGGGCTCGACCAAGGTCCGCGTTTCCGTTTCGGCGCACGGCCTTACCAACCAAACTCTCGTCGGCATCGTCTCAGCAGCCACCACCATCGGGGGCAACATTCTCATTAACCCTGTGGCCGCGACCGAATCCCTCTTCGAAGTCAGCGTCATTGGCCCCAACAGTTTCGAAATCGATGTGGGCGTCACGGCGGCTGCAACCTCCGCTGCAACGGGTGGCGCCATCAGCATCCGTTCCCGCTACAACGCTGGCGGCATCTCCACCAGCCTCCAAGCTGGTTGGGGCACAGGTTCTTGGGGCGGCAGTTTCGGGTGGGGCACGCCTGCCGGCATCATCAACACGCCGCTCCGCCTCTGGTCGGCCGATCTGTGGGGCACCGACATCCTGACGGTTCCGTCGGGCGGCCCCCTCATGCATTGGTCTACCAGCGCCAACATCACCGAGCGCGTCGCCATTGTGACGGCTGCGCCCTCTGTCAACCAAATCGTCCGCGTTGCCTCCGAAGCCCGGCACGTCGTTCTCTACGGCACCCATGACATTTCCGGCAACTACAGTCCGCTCCTCG
>ERZ869907.150-NODE-150-length-32720-cov-22.893005_pt1 | contig 32720 bp, 56 predicted proteins | sample MGYA00579309_ERZ869907 | MGnify/ENA primary metagenome ERZ869907 (study PRJEB32216, sample SAMN09231814) | wastewater metagenome | place: USA: Maryland | collected 2016-07-30 | study: EMG produced TPA metagenomics assembly of the PRJNA472060 data set (Reclaimed... | reverse complement strand
CCCCCACCCGTGGCAAATGCCAGGGGCAAGCCGCCCACGATCTGCCGCCCGAAATAGCCTGCAGGGTCTTGGCTCGCGTATTTCTTCTGCGCGCCTCGGATCTCATTCAGTTGCGTGCTGTAGTCGCCGCCCTCGGGGTCAAAGACAGAGCCGACACCCGCAAGGAACTCATCCCCGATGCCAAGGCCCAAGTCGGCAATGGATGCCGTCTGCCCGATATACTTCTCACGCTCGGTCAGGGGGCTGTCCTGTGGCGACTGGCGCAACTGCTTGTAAGCAGAGGCGACCGTCTCGAACTCAGGCGTGCCCTGCTTGTCCTTGTTGGTGACGAGCCACTTGGCGTAGGCGTCGACCTTGTTGCCTGCCATCAGAATGAACCCCGCGTTTTGCCTTTGCCGATGCCGCCCGACACAATGGCGTCTGCTTCGTCAATGACGCTATTACCCGTTCCGGCCTGTGGCGCTGCGCCTTCCTTCGGCTCGCTCTTGCGGAAGTTGGACCACTCCTGCCGCTGGTACATCGGCCAGAACTTCTGCCATGTGGTGCCGTCCGGGGCTGCGTACTGGAGCGACCCATAAGTGTTGACCCACTCGGATGCGAGTTGTGCCTTCTTGGCCAGAATGTCAGCCGCAGCCAACTGCTGGCGGAAGCGCCGCTTGTTCTCGGATGGGGACACGTCAGGGTTGACAGTCGTCTGGATGGCTGTGAGCAATTCGCGCTCGGTGTCCGATCCGCCCACCTTCTGCAGCGTGTCGATACCGATGGTCTTGGAAGCCTGTTCGATGGCGTCGTAGTTGTTCACGTATTCCTGCGTGACATCACTGCCGGTCAAAGCCTTCTCAATGCCGAAGTTGGGCAGGTAGGAAAGAATGCCAGCGACGTTGCGCTTGGACCCGAAGCCGGGGCCGGTCATGTTCTTGTTGAGGTTGCCTTCAATGCCGCGCAGGGTTGTGGCGATGTTCGCCGCCGCGTCTGCTGACGTCGCGAACTTGTCGACGGCTGAGTAGTCCCGGCCCTGAATGCCAGCCGGAGCCAACCGCCGCCCGGAGTTCGGGTCGATGTTCGGAGCGCCTGCCCGGGACGATGCGGCATTGCGCGCGCCAATGGCCGAGTTCACATCACGCTCGCGCAACTGGAACTCGCGCCGCTTCCATTCCTGGTCAAGCTGGTCCTTGACGGAAAGCATCCCGGCGAGCTTCGCCCCGCGCTGTTCGAATGGGATGGCACTTGCACCCTTCAGCCCTTCGGCCTCTGCCATCTGGGTTGCCTGCGCCCACTTCTCGGGCGTGTCGGCCCATTGAGCAAGGCGGGAAAACTTCTCCTGCTGCTGGAGCGTCTGCTGCAGTTGGCGGTCTTCCATCTGCGCGAGGGCATTCTGCAACTGCATCTGCTGTTCAGGGGTCGCGTTCTGCTGGGCACCCTGAAGCGCCTGCTGGTCGCCCTTGAGCGCACCGGGCAGATACTGCGCGAACATGTCCTGCTTGTTCTGCTGCATCATCTGCCGGTTACGGTCGCGGCCTGCTTCGTATGCGCCAATCGCGCCCATGATATCGGGCCGCTGAACTGAATAATCAAAAGGAGCGGGCATATCTTAAATCCCCCACGTGCGTTGTTCCCACGGAATGCCACTGGTCGCGCCGTTCATCGGACTACCGAAGCCCCCGCCCTTGTAGTAGCCGTAAGCCTTCGCCGCATCCCCAAGTGATCCCGTGATGGCGTTGCCGGTCGCGAGGTATCCGCCCGCCTGCGCCGCCCCCGCCTGACCGTAAAGGTTGCTGATGTTGCTCGCCGTGTTCGCCCCGATATTGCCGGTCTGGGCTGCTGCGTTCTGGCCGATGCCTTGCATGTTCGCAAGCCGCTGATACCAGTTGCCGTAGGACTGGTCTGCCAAGCCCGTGCCGTAGGTCTGCAGGGCCTTCATCGCCCCACCTGAGAGTGCAGAGCCGCGAGCCGCTGCACTGCCCTCAACAGCCCGCAAGCCCTCGCTGCGCTGGAACTCATAGCCTGGATCGGTCTGGAACTGTGCTTTCGCCGCTGCCTGCTTCTCAGGGCCATTGAAGCCGTACAGGTCGGCCATGAGTGCCGTGGATTTCTCGCCCACCTGACGATAGGGGGCGAGGTCCGAGCGCGTCTGATCGTACATCCCCCGCTCGTTGGCAACGCCAGCCGCTGCCGCTTTCTTCTGGGCATCTGCGGCCTTGTTCGCACTATAGACGGAAGCACCAGCCCCAACCAATGCGGTGCCTGCGATAATGGCAGTCGTTGTAGCTACGGGCATCAGTTCAATTCCTTACGCCAATTTGTTTCGCAGGGGACAAAGCCCCAGCGTCGATAAACCTTCTCCAGGTGGCTCTCGCTCACCGGGTAGGCAATGCAGAATGTCGAGCACTCATGCTCACGCGCCCATTCTTCAGCGAAGCGTCGAAGCTTTCCCCCGTGACCGCGCGCGTGGCGTGCCGTGTAGATGAACAACTCACCCATCATCCGCTTGCCGGAGAACAGGTGCGGGTGCGCCATGCCAATGAAGCAGCCAGCGAAGTGCCCCTCGTCTGTCTCCAAGATGGCCACGCACCCATCACCGCTGGCCAGCAATGCAAGGATTGTGTTTTCCACGTGCAGGGTGTCGACGCTATCCACGTGATAGGATGAGTTCGCCACGAAGTCCTTGATTCCCTCAATGATGTTCGGGATGTCGGCTTGGTGCGCGTCTCTGATAATCAATTTTTTATGTCCACAATCATGGCCAAGCGGTCGTCGGGGCTGTTGTTCACCACTTCGTGCTCGATGGCATTCTGAAACCACCAGATGTCACCCGTCTGCATGTTCACGACTTCATCACCCGCCCTGAACATCACGCCGGGGAGGCTGTGCAGTGCAATTTGGTGTCGGCGGTAGTAGGACGTGTGGGCTTCCCCATCGTCATGCGGGTGAATGCGCCCACCCGGGGGAAGGCGCGTAATCATTACTGGGCCAAGCCGCTCGCCCTCAACCTGACGCATCAGGCCGAAGATGATGGAGCGTGCTTGCGGGAGTTCCGCAAAGGCCGGGTAGTTCACGCATTCAAACTCGCCAAGCCCTTGCTTGATGCCGTCCGCGCTCGGGAACCGCAGCCAGATGTCATCGCACTCGGCCAGTTCCGCCGTGTCACGTCGCAGGCTGTTTTGGTTCCACAGGTGCGGCTTGGTGTGGAGTGCTGCGACCAGTCCGGTCACATCCACGCCTTGCGCCAGCCTGTAGAAGTTGCGCATCAGTACTTGATAGCCTTATTGGCAATGCTTGGCAGCGTAATGGAGACACCCGTCACGACTGTGATGTCGCTTTGTCCGCTGTCAGCAAGTGCCTGGAAGGCAGGAAGCGGAAGCGTCTGGCCGGTCAGTTTCAGGAAGCCTTCCGGGGCTGCCGTCCTGTACCAATCAATGCGGCCACCTGTAGGCACTCCATGCAACTGCGCGTCGAGGATGCCTTGGAGCCAGTCTACGACATCCTTGCCGAGACTGACGAAGGCGTCAGGGATGCGCTGTTTCTGTTGTGGCATCAGTCCTCAAGCCCATTGTCGCCGTATCGCATAGGCTGCCCGCCAATCACTTGAATATCAGCAGGGTCAAAGACGCGCACTTCTCCGTCTTGCGTTACACCCTTGTAGCCCTTGCCTTTCAGAAACTGAAGAAAAGCGGGGATGTCGCTTATCTTGCCGCCTGCGCTTTCAAACTCTTCTTCGGCGCGGTCCAATTTTGGGTAAAGCGCCTTGCTGCCAGCAACCCGCAACTCCATGACAAATGGGTCCATTCGGTCTGCTTCAGTCAAATAGTTTTCGCCGCCAGCGTAAAACTGTGCGGTGCTCCTGTTCGGCGTTGTCGATATGCCCGGCAGTTCAAATTGGTCCGGGATGCCAGTCTCACCAAATATCTTGAAACCGTCCCTGCTAATAACGTCCGCGTTTTCTTTTCCTGTCCCGTGGTAGACAGTAAAACCTGCATCGTCAGCCTTTCCGGCAAGGCGCGCGGCGTCCGCTACATCATCAGCTTTATTGACCATCTTCCCTATTAGCGGGGCCGCAGCAAGTGCGCCACCCCCTGCAAGCAGATGAGGGTCCACAATCGACGGCAGGTCGCCCAACATCCCCCCAATCGCCTGCCCCATGCGCCCTGTGTTGCCTGCGTTCCTTGTCCGCTCGCGCCATTCGTCGCCCGTGGGGAAGAACGCAAGCGGGTGAGTGACCAAGCCAGCCAAGCCCAAGGCTTTCATCCCCACCCCTGTGAGCGGGTCAGTGTTCGGGTCAACGGCTTGGTTCAACATCGCCAAGGATGCGTCACGCTGCGCGCCTGAGCGTCTGCCATAGCGGGCAAAGGCCCCCGAAATCTCATCCCACGCGCCTTGCAGCATGGATGGCTGCTCATAGGCCCGCAGTGCGCTCCGAACGTCCCGCTTGTCTGCCATTACATCGCTCGCTTGCGACCAATCAGGTACTGGAACGCATCAAAGGCGCGGCCCTTCAAGCCGGGGCTTCCAATCTCGGCTGGCATCTCGGAATTGTCGATCCGGTTGCGCTCTGCGGCAAAGGCGAGGTCTTCGGCCATCTTGCCCGCCATGCGCTTTTGACCGCGCGCACTGCCCATGGACTTGGCCCGCAGCATGGCGCTGAGTTGGGGAGCGGCTACGGGGTCATACTGGCCCATGAGCATCTGCGCGAGTGAGGCTTGGGGAATGGGGGCCGCCTCTGGCAACTCCACCGGCTGCATGTTCTCTGCCCGATAGAGCGCCTCGCGCTGCGCTTCTTCCTGCAGCATCCGGTTGCGATTGATGGCGAAGGCGGGAAGATCCACCCCGCGCGGGGCTTGCCCCCTGTTCAGCAAGTCAACAAGCGCCCCCGGCGTGCGTCGCGACGGCTCGTAATAACGGTCAACCGTGTTTGATGTCGGCCCGCCTTGGCCAGGGGCATAGCTTTGCATAACCTCACGTGGCGTTCGTTTCTTGCTCATGTCAGGTCCTGTGCAGTTCGATGTCGGCGGTGGCGCCGAGAAGGATGGTCTTGATGGGGTCAGTGACCCTGAAGCGCGGGATGGACTGCCGTGCCGTCCCGCACATCGTCCAGAAGGCCCGCCGCGTATAGTCGCCGATCAGGCCCATGCTGGTCTCGCGCGCATCGGTCCATGTGCGCCCACCGTCACGGGACTGGTTGAAATACATGATGGGGCTGGAGCCTTGGCCAGATGTCAGTGCCGTGCCCGCTTCAAAGTCGATTTCGATGCGATGGACCGTGAAGTTAAGCCCGCCCTTGTAAATCTGGGGCAGAATGACTTCCCGGATCATGGGGCTGGAGTTGTCCGTGTAGACCGTCTCATCAAGCTTGTAGAGGTTGCCATCGCTTCCGCCGACAATCAGGTTCTGCCCGTTCGTTGCAAAGGTCACCGCATCCCAGACCCCACCCGGCTCCGCGTTCATCGAATAGGTCGACGTGCGGACGTAAGGCAACCAGAGCTTCGTGGAGAGGTCGAGGACGAGCGTGACCGTGTCAGGCAAGGTCAGGACGAAGAATGCATGGCCCAGGATCTGGAATGAAAAGGCTCTAGCGTCTGGCACAACATCCTTGTTGTCCTGAAGCCATTTGTCGATTGGAGGCGTCGACACCTTCTCAGGCTGATAGCCGTTCAGGCGATAGACGCCGATGCCACCCCCATCGCCATCACGGCCAAGGAAATAGAGCGCACCGTCTGCGAGGATGGCGCTGTCACGTGACAGGCACCCGAGACGGAGCGGAGCAACGCTGCGAGGCTCGAAGGCTTGCGTAGGGTTTCCAGAGTTGTACCAGAACTCAATGGACTTGCGCCCCAGTAGAATGAGTTCCTTGTTGACCGAGCGAACCGCTACGAGAGTATCCGGGTTGCTTTCAGCGGTCGCAAAGTCCAGCGCGTCCCATGCGCTCGCATCACGCAGGCTTGACCATTGGAACTGGTCGCTGTCGTCTCGTGTAGTTACGGAATAGCCATTGATGGATGTGACGCTGGTTGGTGTTGCGAGGTCACTGTCAGATGTGATTTCGGAGAGGACACCGGAGGACAACAACACCCGGTAGGATTTGAGTTCGGCCACGATGACCAAGTCAGCCCCGTTTGCATCCATGTCGACCGGCTCGGTGCCTTCAATCGTGCCAACTGAGGTTGCCGTGCCGGAACTATCGACCGTGTAAAGCGTTTCGCCTACCACTGCGTAGTGACTGGTCCCCACCTCGATCATGCCGCGCACATCCCCGCCCCCGATGGTGGAGAACAGGGTGCGGCCGGGCCACGGCATCAAGGCCATGCCTGACCGCCCTTCCCGCTCGATAGGCTCGGCGTACAGGTTGACAAGGGCCTGCGCGCCTCCAGCCGTGGCCCTGCCCTTGGTGAGGGTCAGGCCAAGCGGGAGTTGCTCGCGGCGTGTGCTCATCGGTACATGCGCCGCTGGCTGGCCATGTTCAGCAGGGCAGCATCAACCGGAACAGCGGTTACGGTCGTATGAGCGGAGACAAAGCGCCGTTCGGCCTTCATCATTTGGGCCAAGGCCATCCCTTCCGGGGTCTTGCCAAAGAGCGGGCAGAGCCTGAAGGCCATTGCTAGCCTCAAGTCGTCTTCATGCTCATCGGATATCGGGAGCGTGTCGCCAAGGGCAAGGGCTACATTGGGAAACACTGCCCCCTTCGCATTGAGACCGTTCAGGAAGCCATTAAGCCGTGACAGGCACTCAGCCGCCACGTTGGCATCGGCGAGCGTGTCAGTGACGCCCAAGGCCCCGATTTCACGCAAGGCAGACTGAAGCAGGACTGTGGTTGTGATGGTCATGGGATCGTCTCGCTTGTGCCTTCGCCGCGTATGCCGTCAACGAGAACCCGGCCCTCATTGCATTTGGTCTTCGTGCCCGACACTGTGGCGAACACCCGGAACCACCTGTTTCCAGAGGCCCAATTCTCCGTCTCGCTGTCGGTGAGTGCGACTGTGTAGGTGCCAGCCGCACCCGATACGATGGAGCCCGCCTTCTCGAATATCTTGACCCCACCGCGCTGCGTGAGCAGTTCGAACAGGAGCGTGCCGTCTGTGATGACAAGCACGGCCCCAGTCGCATCCCGGGCGGTGAGGCTCAAGGTGCGATCCTCGCCCGCTGCAATGCGGAAGTTGTTCAGGTTCATCAGTGTTGGGTCCTGTGCCTTATCGCGATGCCGTAGCATCCGGCGTAATCGAATAGCCCCTGGTGGGTCAGTGTCAGCGTCGTGTCGATGTAGACCCCGCCGCCTTCTTCCCTCCACTTGTGGCAGAAGGCGTAGTCACCCCCCATCCGCTCGCTGCCAATCGTCATGCGTTCGAAAATGACGGGGATCTCGGTCCCGATCATCTGCACCTTTGTGGCCTTGGCCGCGAGCTTCTCCAGCACATGCCGGCGGATGCGCAGGAAGCCCGTGGGCACCCCTTTGCAAGCCAGCACCCCGTTCTCGTCAGGGGCGGCACCCGGGACAGGTTTCACGGGGAACTGCATGACAGGCTGCTTCAGCGGATACGCCCCACCGACGACATCCTTGTCGTGGATGAGTAGCCTTGTAATCGCAGCGGCACTCGCCCCCACATCCGCATCCCAGAACACAAGGTCCGTGCATTCCGTCTTGAGGAAGTCCGCGACGAGAAGGTTGCGGGCGTCGTCAACGTGCGGGAAGCCGGTCAGCAGCCCGTAGGTTGCCGCCACTTCCACACTCAACAGTTCCGGCAAGGCCCTGACCAAGCCCAGCACATAGTTGGCGTGCAGCGTATGGGCAGGCGTTGCGATGTAGACGTGTGGCGTGCCAGGAACCGCTGGCTTGGGGCTTGGAACCCGTACCAGTTGCGTCATGTCGGCACCTGCGCGTTCATCCACTTGCCAAGCAGGCCGTGATATTGCTTCGGCCCTTCAGCATGGATCGTCGGGAAGCGCGGGTCCACGTGGACCTTGCCGCCCAGCTTGCGCCATTGCTCGCAGAAGAAGATGTCTTCCCCCCACAGCGTCCCGTCAGAGACCGGAGAGGCGAAGTAGCCATGCAGGGTCACATCGCCCACCCCATCCGGCAGGTGCGCCGCATAGGCCAACTCAGGCGTCTTGTCCCTGAAGGTTTCGAGGCAGTTGCGTGAGATGGCTGTTAAGGCCATTCCGATCCCTGCAATCTCAATGCAGCCGTCAGCCTCCTGCTCGACTTCCGTCCCCAGCCACTTCATGGCGTATTCTTCCGGCTCGCGACGCTTTCGTACTGCAGCCGCAACCACATCACGCGGCGACTTGGCCAGCATCGTGACTGTTCCGGGCAACCAACCCGTATCAGCGTCAATGAAGATCAGCTTGTCAGGCTTGTGCTCGTCCTTGAAGAACTCCCAGCACAGCAGGTTCCGGGCTGAATGCACGAGGCTGATACCCGGCTGGTAAACCACCTTCAGATCCACGCCATGCTGTGCGGCGATGGCCTGCTCCTGCCAGAGACACTTGCTCGTGACCATGTGGACCTTGCTGTCATAGCAAGGGATTGCAATCATCGCCTTCATTTCGGCACCGCCACGCAGAACGATCTGCGGTTGCTGTCTTCGATAGTCTCGACCTTGTGGGTGGCCCGTAGCCTTTCGACCATTTCAGGCATTCCACCGTCTGCCTGCACATCATCCACGATGACCGTGGCGTGTGTCAGGTCGACATGGGCGAAGATGCCGGGCCGTCCCGCTCCACCCCTTGGCCCATCAATGAAGACGAGCGTGCCGCGTGCTACCACCATGTCAGGGCAGTTGTACCAACCCCCGACAAGCGGCGCATAACGCACCACCACGTCAAGCCCCAGCCGTTCGGCCTCACCCTTCAGGTGATCCGCATAGATGGGGCTGCTTTCGTAGGCTGTGACCATGTTGGCCTCGAATGGTGCGCGCCCTGTCTGCGAGGCTGCAGCGAGCGCCAGAGACGACAGGCCAGAGCCAAATTCAATCACCCCGTTGGCCCGCCTTGCACACTGCACAAGGCAGAACAGGAGCGCGGGTGTCGCTGCGTACGGATTGCCATAAGCATCGAACAGATCAACGTAGTCGCTGACCGTATCCTCGCCCTTGGCGATACGCTCCAGCGGCAGCTTCAGGCCAAGCCCTGCCTTCTCACGTAGCCAAGCCCCAACCCGGCCCGCCCATGTCTGCATTCCCGAATGCTCAAAGCGCATTTCGGGGGCGATATGGACCTTGCCACCGAGTTCGCGCCACTTGCGGCAGAACACGTAATCCCCGCCCCACCTCGTCCCGTCATGGACCTGGCGTTCAAAGATCAGGGGCATCGCAGTCGTTGCGTCATTCTTCGCGTTGTAGTGGATGGCTTCAGCGGCCAACTTCTCCAGCACGTGGCGACGCATCCTGAGGAACCCTGTGGGCACCCCCTGGACCTCGATCAGCCCCTGAGCATCTGACCAGATTTCACCGGACAGCATCTTGACCGGGAACTGGTCGTCGCCGCCTTTCTTCGGGTAGATGCCTGCTACAACATCAACGTCATAGCTGAGAAGCTGCGTCAGGTTCGATGCGGGGCACCCCACATCAGCATCCATGAACACCATGTCCGTGCAGTCCGACAGGAGGAAGTCCCTCACCAATCGGTTGCGCCCGTCATCCACGTGGCAGTTGCCGGTGTAGATGGAGAGTTCCACGTCGATGCCTGCTTCCTTCAAAGCTTGCCCGAAGTGAAACAGCGTAAAGGCACAGCCTGCCCCGATGCCCTCGTAGCATTGGACGGCCAGAAACAGTTTTTGACCCGCACTTGGGGGTCGTCTCTCATAGAGAACGCGCGCCAAAGGTTACCTCCCGGTTAGAGAAAAGAGGCGGCGGGTGCTCATCTCCCGCCGCTGTACGCTTTAAGCCGATGCAATCACGCCGATATTCTTCAGCGCCGTGATGACGCTGTTGAGTTTCGTGCGTACGCTGTCGAGGTCAGTCGTCAGCGCGGTCGTGGTCGAGGTTGTCGTGGTCGTGTTCGTGGCTGCTGCAATCGTTGCAGCCTGTGCGACCGGCGACACGCCGTAGAACGAGATCAGGTCCGTGCTGGACTGACCGACCGACAGACCGTCATCGTTCTTGTTGCCTACATATTCAACGCCCATCTGGGAGTTCCTTCTTTTGAGATGTCAGGGAGAAAAGGCACTGAAGGGATTAGCCCTCAGTGCCGATTGCGTTACGTGCCGCTGATGCGGGTGGCGAGGCGCGGATCAATCGCCTTGACGCCGTAGAGGACGTCGAAGCGGTAGATCTCGCGGTCGTTCGTGATGTCGTAGTCGGTGACATAACGGACGCTCAGACCCTTGTAGGACTGACGTGCCGACTTCGCCGATGCCGGAGCCTTGAGCGGGACCGTCACCAAGGCAAATGCGTTCTTGTGGAACAGCATGTTCTGGCGATAGCCCGTCGAGGCCGTACCAATCATCGTGATAGCCGTGTCGTTCGCGGGAACCGCTGACACGTTCTGGTAAGGACCAGAGGTGATGATGGCCGGGCTGATCGAGATCGTCGTCGCCGAAGCAGCCGACACGTTCGTCGTCACGTTGGACACGATGCGGAACTGACGCAGGAAGGTCAGTGTGGCTTTCGTGACCGGGTTGACAGCGTACACACCGGAGATGGTGAATACGTCGCCTTCCTTCAGGCCCGAGTTGGTCGTCCAGCCGTCCGTCACGAGATCCATCGTGTCGGTTGTCAGCGAGGACGCATAGGTCGTGGACTGCGAGGCACCGCGAATGAGCGGTGTGCCGCCGTGAGCGCCAACCGTGTGCGTCTGGACGTTCTGAGCCATGTAGACATCAGAGCCACCCAGCATCGGCAAGCGAGCCTTTTCAATGGCACCCTTGGCAATGCTTTCCACATACGAGCCGGTGAACGAGTTAGCCAGACCGTAATAGTCTGTCGGTGTCACCATGCCGGTGCGGTTGCCATCGTTCGGCACGCCAAACTCGTCAAGGCGTTCCAGACCGACCGACCAGTCCGAGAAGGAGTTGATCGTCTGGCCAGCCGTACCAACCCAGTTCGGAACCTGCTTGTAGAGAGCGAGAAGGTCGCTATCCACCTGGTTGGCCAACTGGATCATGGCGGGCTTGATGTAACGTTCGCTGAACATGTCGATCTTCAGCGTCAGGTCCACGCTCGGGAAGTCGAAAGCAACGTGCTTGCGCTTGTCCACGGAGAGGGTGAGTGACCCTTCCTGCGTATCCTGAAGGTCCAGCGTAGCGCCGTCAGAGACGGAGAACTGCACTGGTTTACGGATGGTGACCGAAGACCCGATCTTCTGTTCGGTAAATTCGGTTTCGTAGTCACGATGGACTTGATTGCCCATGACCAGCGCGTTGTCGAGTTGGACAAGCGCCTCTTTGGCAATAACTGTAGGGGAGAGAATAACGTCAGCCATTTGTGTGGTTTCCTATTGAGGGAGTTGGGAAACCCGCGCGGTCACGACTTGAAGCGCCTAGCCCGTTCCGCTGCCTCTTGCTTCCGACGAAGGGCTGCAAAGTCAGCCATCGACATGTTTTCGAGGTCACGGACAGGGGGTTCGGCTCCACCCTTGGGCACCACGGGGGGCTTGGGGGCGGTCGAGACGTTGCGAGGCTGCGGCTTGGGCAATGATGCCTCAAGTCTCGCAAGCTCGCGGGCGGCGGCTAGCGGTGAGAGTTTCGCGATCTTCTCGGCCAGTTCCTGGTTGGCGTACAGGTGGTGGACGATAGCGGGACCGTCTTCAGCGTGCTCATACACAAACTCAATCATGGGCACGGATACGGATATGCCACCCTTGTGGAACGCTTCCATAGCGTCATCAAGGTGCTCATAGCGTTCGGCTGCTGCCTCTGCCCTCTCACGAAAGCGTTGGCCTGCCTGTCGCTTGCGATCGGCCTCGGCCTGTTGGGCCTGCGCGTCCTGCGAGCGTGCTACTTCGTCGTACACGCGACGGACCGCGAGGTCTGCCACGTATTTATCCCTGGCGTCCTGATACCGGACTTCGTCGTAGTTGAAGTCCTCGAGCGTCGGTGGCCGTGGGATGTCACCAGTAGGCTGTTGGGGCGCTTGCGGGCGGGATGCCCGTTGCGCTTCCAGTTCTGCGTAGACGCGATCTCTTTCCGCTTCCGCTGCTTTTGCGCGGGCGGTTAGCTTGTTGATCTTTTTCTGGACGCCACCGTCAGGCTTATGCTCTGGCTGTGTGTCCTCGGGGTTCGAACCGTCTGGGGTGTCTGCTGAAGGGGCTGCGTCTTCAGTCTCGTTTATTTCAGCCGTTACGGCTTTAACGTCCGCCGTGGACGCAGGGAGTTGCTCGGTAGTGGCTGGGGCCACAACCGTCTGGGTTTCGGTGCTCATGGGGACTTTCTGCTGTTGGCAGGATTTACCTGGTGAACCGCGCCAGTACGGGATTGGTTAGGCCGCGCGCACCCAGAGGGCGGGGAAGATTTGCGCTTCCGTCACGGCTGATGTGGCTGTTGCAGGTAGGGCGTAAGTCGTCCAGTCCGCCACCGTTTCAGCGTTCGAGACAATTGTGCCCGCTACGCTTGAGGCGTCGGGGACGCTCGCACCGTAAAACTGGATACCATTTGGCGAGCGAATTTCATTGGCCCATGCGCGCAGTGTAGGCTGTGTGGCCGATCCCGTGGCGCGGTTCGCAATGACCGCGAGCCAGTACCAGCCGGGATCAAGCACGAGCGAGCAGGTGATGGCTGTGTTGCCGGTGCCTGTGCCCACAACCGTGCGCCCGTTGTCGATCAGCAAGTTGCCGGGTCGACCGCTCACCGTGTTGTAGATGCCGGTCCTGACTTCATTGGCCGCAGCACCCGCGCCAACAGTGATGGCAAAGGCGAGCCTGTCAACGGCTACCCGCTCGGGGGCGAAGAAGGGCTGGAAGTACAGTGTGTTTTCAACGAGGGCGAGCGTGGAGTTCGTCACGAACCCGGCAGATGTGTAATAACGCCCCGCCACAAAACCCGGGTGGCCAAGGTTCAGTTTTTTGTTGAACATCAGCTAACCCCCCGCACCGACAAGATCACGTTGTAGGTCTGGGCTGAGGCTGTCGTGATGGCCGCGCGGGCCTCGAGCAGCCCATATATCTTGTTGCTTCCCGGCTTCGTGCGGAACTCCAGTTCCGTCTGGTCGCAAGTGCCGATGGAGCGGGCCGATGTGGTGTGAGCCACGAAGGTCGTGAAGTCGATGGAGCCGATATAGTTGTCATTCGGGTTGGTCGCTGCGCCCTCGCCATCCTTCAGCGCGGTATAGGTAAGCGCCAGGGCAGCGTTATCAGCCTGATAGCCAGCAGCCGCAAAGGGCGCGCGGTTGAAGAGATGCAGCCGCATGGCCCCAAAGGCCGTGGCGCTGTTGGTCAGGAGCCTTGCGCCGATGATAAGGCCAGTGCCACCAGCCGCACCCATCGCAACCTCGAACTCCATCGGGACAACGCTTGCTGCCGTATCCGAGTTCGCGATGGCGTCACCGGAAGCATACGCGGTCGTGTCTGCAGGGCGCGTCAGTTCATACGCTGCCGACCGGATGTAACCGGGTTCAACTGTCTCTGTCATGTCGTGTCCTCGTCAGATGTCGGATAGCAGGAGAATGGCCATGGCCTCTTCATCCCGCTTGCGTCGTCGCAAATTCAGTTCGGCAAGTCTCGCCTCATTCATCATGGCGTTGAGTTCAGCCATGACGCGGGCAATCTCAGCCTCAAAGGCTTGCGCCTTCAGGGTTAGCAACTGCTCAAGCAGGAAGGCGTTCTCTAGCTCAATGCCTCTGAGCGACCGCTCAAGGGCCTGCGCCTTCAGTTTGCGCTGGCCTGCCTTCTTGGCCTCTTGCGCCTGTCGTGCGGCTTCCTGAGCCGCTTCGATGGCATCAATGTCAGCCTGTAGTTCAGCCTCTGCCTGTTCCCACTCACGGACAATACGGTCAGGGTCGTAGTGCCAGCGGCGGCGATGGATAGGCCCACGCCTTCGGACTTCAATCGTGGGCGTGGAATAGGTGCCCTGCCCCAGCGCAAAGACACCAAGGGCTTCAAACCCGAGCATTAGCGTCTGGCCTTCTTCAGGCTCTCCACTTCAGCCTTCAGGGCCTCCACTTGCTCGTAAACCGTCTTGAAGGCTGCTGTCTGCAACTCAAGCGCCAGGATGATGCGATTGGTGCGCTTCGCATTGCTCTCTTCGTTCCGCACCCAGTTGGCCTTTGTCTTCAGACCCGGTAAGGCTTCATCAGCCAGCATCTTGTCGAAGTAGGCTTTTGGGTCGCGCGGGTCGAAGCCTTCGTCCAGCATCGCCTTGAACTCATGGGCCAACTCGTTGCGGCGCTTGATGGTCTTGGCGGGCACGATGCGCCTGTTGATGACAGGGGCCATGACCTTGCCAATGACCTGCCCGCTTTCGTCCCTAACTTCCTTCTCTTCCAGAAGAGGCTTGCGCTCTTTGGTAACGGTTTCGAGCTTGTAGGACCCATCCCGCTGGCCCCTGACTTGTGTCACAGGCACGGGCAGGTCTTCCTCAATCACCACCTGCTCCTCGAATACTTCTTCGGGGAACTCATGTTCGACTGTGTAGGCGTCCCATGTGGCTGTGTTGACGGTGCCCGCCTTCATGAACTCAACGGGAGCGCAAAGCAGAACGCTGTCATCGTAAACCGCGGTTGCGTTCAGCGTGCCTGCGCCTCTATCCGCCCCGGTCGCGCCCGTCAGGTACACGCCATTCTCGACAAAAATGCGAGCCGCGAGAGTTCCAGCAACGCTTGTGCGGACCACAAAGCGCCCGTCTTCGCTACCGTTCGTCGTGTCGAGGATGACGCCTGCAAACTGAGCGTAATTGGTTTGGTTGCCCGCGTTGTCCTTGCCTGAGAAGGTCAACTGCGCGCAGGTATCAAATGCAGCCGGAGAAGCTGACTGATGGTCAATCAGGATTGACGGGCCGGTCGCCCCGCCGTCGGTTCCTATCGCAGAGAGGGGCACCGACGACGCAGCGCTTAGTTTTACTGTCTGAGCCGCTGACCATGTATTCGCGCCATCGAGCAGCGGCACATTGTTCCCGCTCGTACTTGTGTTCTTTACCGCAGCCGTCCCAAGCCCCAGCGTCGTCCTCTGCGCGCTTGCGTCCGCGTCATCAAGCAGATCGCGCCCTGCAGTCGTGAAGGTGGCGAGCGAAGCCGTGCCTGAGCCTGTGAAGTACGGAAGCCGGTCCGCTGCGCTTGTAAGGCCCGCGATGGCCGCAAGTTCAGCATCGTATGCCTGAACGTCCGTGCCAATCTCAAGGTTGACCGTGGCCTTGAAGTTCGCCTCGCTCGTTGTCTCAAGCAGGCTGCGTCCGTAAGCGGCGGTCGTCAGGGCGGCAATGCTCGTTAGGTCGGCATCAAGCGGCTGGTAGGCCGAAGCGGCTGCGGCAGTCGATAGCTTCTCAGTATCCAGTTCCGCAATCGCGGCCTGCACATCCGTGGATGATATGCCACCCGTTGCGCTGAATGAGATGGCCGAAGCGTCGTGAGCGTCTGACGTGTCATTGAGATGCGCTGTCAGGTCAGTGGTGAAGCTTGCCAGGTCTTCAGCCGCTGCGGTGATGAAGACGTGCTGACGGCCAGAGCAGTTGATCTTCGCCCCACCGGATGTGGAACTGTAGACCGTGCCGCGTGTCAGCGTGCCTGCGCTGTAAACACCTTGCCCGATCTCGCGACCGACGACTGCGGCAGGGATGTCTGAACTATAGTCCTCAATGGCGTAAGTGACCGTCTGCCCGTCTGTCAGCCCCGCGCCCGCGAAGGTGTTAAACCCCGCAATGGCCGCGCCAAGCGTTAGCGTGCCGTTGCCAATCGTCGTTGACTGAACGCGCGCCAGGTTGACAAGGGTGTTAGCCACTAGTTCATGGCCTCAGGCGGCATGATCTGCTTGCGCGAGCCGATGATCTCACCCGTCTGCGGGTCGCGGATGACTTCCGTGGGGGCTGTCAGCGCTGCCATCATCGTCTGGGCAATGTTCGCCAGATTGGTGGCAACCTCGCCCATGCCTTCAAAGCCCTTCAGCACGTCTGGAGCCGCTTCGATGCTGGCTTCCGACAGCTTCACGTCGCGCTCCAGTTGCTTGGTCGCAAGCGCCTTGTCACGGTCAAGCTGTGCCTGCTGCTGCGCCTTCCAGACATCAATGTCGTGGGACCACTTGGCCTCTTGCTGGGCGAGTTGGTGCTTGGCTTGAGCGGCCATCGTATCAATCTGCAGTTGCTTCTCAGCCAATGCGGTCTTCTGTTCCATCTCGACCATGGCAGGGTCGGGAGGCGGTGGCGGGGGTGGTTGTGGCGGAAGCGGCTTGCCATCCGGTCCCATCGGGGGTGGCCTGAGTTCAGGAGGCAACAGAGCCTGCAGGCGTTCCTTCAACTTGTCAGCCTGTGGCCAGTCTTGAGCCTCGGCCAGCATGTCACCAATCAGCGGCGCTGCCATCGGGACAACGCGGGCAAACTCGGTCATGCCCTGCGCTGCTTCCTGACGCCTGCTGGAGAAGCTAGGTCCTGTCTCAACCGTCACGTCATACTTGCCGCGTGACAGGTCATACTGGATCTGCTGGCCCATCGGGGTCATGACGGCCTTGTTGACTGTCTCGGTCTGCACTGCGCCGTCTTCACCCAAAATGCGGATGGTGCGCTCTGTGTCGTAAATGCGGGGGATCAGGTCGATCAGTTGCTTGCCGGTCGTGGCAATCGCATAGGCAATGTTGTCGATGAATACGAAAGTGCTGACGTCCGACTGCTGGTCGCGGGCCATGATGGCCTTGCCGCTCGTCTCGTTGGACTTCTGGCCCAAGGCAGGCGGGTAGATACCCGTGACCGCGTTCATGTCGTCTGCCGCCATGCCTGCTTCGGCAATGAAGCCATTCGCGGTCTGGGGCGGGATCTGACGCTGCGGGACTGAGCCACCGGCGACTGGATCGGGATTGTAAAGCAGATACGGCAGGTTCTTCTTGCCTGCGTTGTTCCACATCTGCTCATGGCCTTCGATCATGCCAGGGGTCACGATCCAAGGTTGCTTGGGCTGGAGCGCAATGACTTCGGCAGAACTGGAACGCATGTAGTTGAACAACTGCTGCGCGTCCTTAAGCGCCCGGAGAATGCCACGCACAACGCGGGTTTCCCCTACCCAGATTTCCTCGCCCATGACGGGAATGATCGGGATGTAACGCCCCGCCCACTCGGTCGGGCCTTCAAGCACTTCGTTGCCGCTGAGAATGTACTGGCAGACCTTGTAGGTATCGACTTCACGCTGTGAAACGACCGTGACCATACCGGACTGGATAAGCTGCGCTTCTTCCGGCTCCTGCAGGCCCTTCTCGTCAACGGTGCGACCGTCTGAAAGCTTGTAGATGTTCTTCCGGTAGGGCTTCTTGACCCAGTATTCCGCCACCCTCATGCTGTCCGTGTCGTACCAGTCAGCCGCGCGTGTGGCCTCGGGATCGTCGCCAGACACTTGGAAGTCAATCAAGGCCGCGTCGGGATAGCGGGCCTTAACCTCGCGCTTCGACATCCTGTAGTGGACGAAGCAATGCGATGCATCGTCCTTGTCAGGCTCAACCGCGTTGCTGTCCCAGACCACGCTTAAAGCGTTGGGAATAGCCTTGATGCGGATGTCCTGCTCGAACCCGTCATCGTCGCTGTACTCGGTGACAATGCGCCAGGCACCAATCCCGCAGGTAACGCTACAATCAGCACCCACAGAGTAAACATAGCCCGCCCTGCTCTGGTCTTCGATGTTGCGGATCAAGCCATTCAGGATTTCGGCTGTCTTCTTGTCAGCCTGGCCGTCGACAGGGCGGACCTTGATGGATGGCTTATTCAGCCGGATGTCGCCGGTGATCTGACGCTTGAACTGGCTGGTGCGTGGAATAGTCAGGCACGGACGCCCGTCCTTCTCACGATCGGCACGCACAGCCTCGGGCCACTGGTCGCCTGCTTCGAACTTCAGGTCCTCCAGCATCTTGACGCGGTTGTCCTGATCGGCGCGGACATCGCGGTCAAAGCGTTCGAGGGCGAGTTTCAGGAACTCGTCTTCGCTCTTTGCCTTCAGTTCGTCTTGGTCGGTCGTGTCCATTGGTATCCTGTGGCTTGCGGCGGCGAGCCAACGGCTCTCGCGGGGAGGGCGCGAGCCAAAGGCAACCGCCCGGAGCAAAGCGGTCTGGTCAGCCGCCGCAACTTGTCTGTGTGTTCGTTAAGCGCCGAGCCATGCGCCGTTCCCTTGCGGGCCGCGCTGGTTGCTTTGCTTGGACTTGGGCTTCTCTTCCTGCATCGCTACGGCGAGGTAGCGGAAAGCGTCTGCGCCGTGGCTGGCCCAGTTGTGAACCGGCTCCTTGCCGAAGGTCAGGCCGTCTTGCTTGCGCTCGTAGTGGTAATGGCGCAGGCACTGGATGCCGTCCGATGTCTTCTCCTGGTCAAACCAGCATTTGCCGAAGATGGTCCGCGCCGCTTCGATACCCGTCGCGACGTTGGTCTTGGGTGTGATCCTGACGTTGAACCCGAAGCCCCTCATCTGCTGCTCAATGGTGCGCTCTGAGGCCAGCAGGTCGTACGTGGCGTCGTGCGGTAGCCACATCGTCCCGTAGGCATAGGGCCGCTCACCCAGCACCTTCACATAGTGACTGAGGTTGTGCCCGTGGTTCTGGTAGTAGTCGATGATGCGGAACTCGAACCCAACCACCTGCGCGAACCAGATCGCTGTGTTGTCGCTCTTGCCTAAGTCCCAGAACGTATGGACCGGCTTGCCAGCTTCGTAAGGTACGCGAGTAATCCGGTTGGCCGCTGTCGCCTCCCTGATCTCTTTGGCGTACACCGCACCGTCGAGGCTTTGCCTGCAGTGGCCTTCCCAGACCGTCAGGTAGCTATCGTGGTCCCGGGCCTTCAGGTCTTCCATTTCCTGACGAAGGACCGCTGGAAACCACGGGTTGTCTTGCCAGCCTACCTTGACCACAACGGCATTGGTCGGGGGCTTCAAGACGAAGCGGACATATGTCTCATCCGTGTCCAACTCAGGATTGAAGCCAATCCAGATTTCAGACCCGTCCTTGCGGATGGTGGGAATGAGAATGTCCCAAGATGTCTTGGAAACGTCGGTTGCTTCCTCAACCCAGCACTTATCGCAGGCTTCGAACGACTTCAGGCTGTTGATGTTGCGGCGCAAACCCTCAAAGCGAAACAGCGTACCGTTCGCCCCGATTATCTGCGTCTTCTGGATTTCGTAGAAGCCTGACAGGCCCAACGCCTTGATCTGGTCCGATAATAGCCGGTGAACACTATCGTCAATCGAGGTCTGGAACTCACGGGTGCAAAGGATGCGCTGGGGCTTCTCTGCCCCCTGGATCAACAGCGCGCGGGCTATGGCCCATGACTTGGCCCCACCTCTGCCCCCATAAAACACCTTGTACCTGTGCGGCTCAAACAGTGGCTTGAAAGCCTTGGGGAACGGGGCGTCAACCTCAAGTCCCGCTGTTTCCGCTATCGACAAATGACACCTTCATGCCCACGGGGATGGCTTCACCGTCCGGGCCGCTAATCGTGGTCGCCTGCACAGCCTTGCCGTCAAGCCGGTCGCCAAGTTCCTTGATTGCCGCCATATCGCCCTCCTCGGCCTTGGCCAGCAGCACATCAGCCAGCTTCTCAAGGGCTTGAGGGTCTTTGTCCTCGCGTCGCTTGATGGCCCGCTGAATGGCGTTGAACCATATGTTGGCATTCTTGTTGCCTGATCGACTGGCGACCCCAGCCATTTGGAACCCTCTAAGTTGTTGGTTTCATTACATGAACGCGGTGTGAATAGTGCCGCGCGATCTGCTCGGGCTGCTCGTCGGCTTCGTGGTAGCCTTGAAGCTGTCTCCGGCCCTGTGTGAGCGTGACAGTGTAGGCTTCGTTACCGTTGTGGTCGGTGCGCCGGTTTATGTCTGCGTGCCACTCTGGAAGGGCGCGCATGAGGGCGAACCGAAGTGCGCCGATGTGCTGTTCTTGTTGGGGTAACATCAGAAGGCTTCAAACGCACGAAGCGGAAGCGTAGCTGCTTTATACATGATGACCTCACGTTTTTCAAGCGGTTGCGCGAATTATCTTCGGATGCCGTAATAAACCCCCATCAGGTCAAGCGCCTTGCGGAGCAACTTGATCCCCTTCATGGGGTGGAAACTGTTCTTGACTGACCATGCTTCTGCGTAGCCATCATCGACGCAAACATGTTCCACAATGGATACCATGAGACGGCCATATTTGGGGAACGCTTCCAGGTGCTTGATGCCGTTATCCCGTTGAATTCCTGCGGACACTTGGGCATCAGCCATGAGTTCGTTCGAGCCGTTGATGGGACCGGACCAGCTCATGGTGCACTTCGGGAACCGCTTTGAGCGCATGGCGTACCCGTGCCAGCGATAAGCGGCTGACAGTTGGTCCTCGGTCAGCGTCTTGCGGCGCTTGTAGCGGTCGAGGGTGGTCTGTGTTTCCACGCGGGCGGGCCTTGCAGTGGGGTTTGTCCTGTCAACTGGCGGGACCTCGATTGCGTCGTGTCTGTGGCGCTGGGGTGTGGGGCGGAGGGCGGGGCGTCCGTCTTCGGTGAGGTCGCGGGCTGGCTTCATCACCCAACCCTCTCGTTATCCACATGGCCCACAAATCCATTCGGAGAGTCACTGGCGGGCGAAACGGGCTTGGCCTTAGCCTGACGCGGCTTGCGGGGCTTCATAGGCTGTAGGTTCAACGCAGAGGGCTGGGCAGCCTTGGTCAAGGCCGCATGGATGTCAGCCGCTCGCTGGTAGTCGGTGCGGGCGGGGTCTTTCAGGATTTCCAGGATGTGCTCGTAGGTCATTGTGGTGCTCCTTTTTCCTCTTTTGTCTTCAAAACGAATTTGCCCCCAAAATGCCCTAGGAGGCGGGTTAGGTACCGGGCCGCTACCTCGTCACGTTGGAAGGGTGTTTCGGCCACCAGCGAGGCTGTGGAGCCGTTTGGACGGGCATTGGCGAACCAGACTTGCCATTCAGTCGGGTGGAGTGACGACTTGAAGGCTTTCCACTCGGGGATTTCATCTGCCCAGTCGATTGGCGAAGGCGGCGCTGCGCCCTTGGGCGCGCGAGCGTTGCCCTTCGCCCTCCTATCGGAAGAAGAGCCTGTAAGGCTCTTCTCCGTAGGAGTGTGATTGTGATTGGCATTGCTTGAGCATTGCTTGTCGGATGCTTGAGCATTGCTTGGAGCATCCTTCTTCCAGCGTGCAGCCGCCCCAGCCTTGGCCCGCTCGACCTTGGAAGCGTAGTTTTCTGCGGCTTTCTGCAGTTCTTCATCAATCCGCCCGTGTTTCCACAGCCCGTCCTCAATTGTAAAGAACTTGGCTAGCACCGGACGGATGGATGCCCATTCTATGCTTGAGCATCTGCTTATGGATGCTAAAGCATCATCGTTGTCCTCAAGGGCCGCACCCCTGCGCCAATAGGCCATAATGAGCATCAGGTATCCGCCGTGCTGGTCACGGGTCAGGTGCATGGTGTCGGCCAGGTAATCGCCGATCCATAGGGGCATGAAGCTGTCCGGGCGTTTGCTCACAGCAGCGCCTCCTGCTTTGGCTTGGGTGGTTCATCCTTGAAAAGCCGGGGCTGACGGTAGGCGTCGTCAATGCGCTTGCAGGCTATGTCGAAATAGCGCGGTTCAAGCTCAATTCCGATAAAGCGCCTACCTAGCTTGGCGCAGGCTACGCCTGTAGTGCCGGAACCCATGAAGGGGTCTAGGATGGTGCCCCTTGTCTCAAGGAAACCGATGCACCATTCCATAACCTCGATAGGCTTCTGAGTCGGGTGAACCTTGCCGTCTAAAACAGCCTTAGCCCTTGCGTAGACGAGGCGGCGAGCGGCTTTCTGTTGAGAACACCAAGCCATCTCAAAATCCGCTAGGCTGAAATCGGTCTGCCCCTTGTCCCAAATAAGCCAGCGCATCGTGGGTGGCAGGATGTCGGTAAAGTAATTCCCCCCCCACACGATCTGCTCTTTACCAATCCTGAGCAGCATGGAGAGCGTATCATCTGGTGGACGGGCGGCGTCCCATTGTGTCTTGCCGTAATCTTTCCAGCCCCACTTTCCTTCATTCTTGGCCGCTGCTGCGTCCGCTCCAATCCCGTATGGGGGGTCTGTCACGCACGCATCCACCTTCGGAAGCAAGGGCAGGATTTCCCGGCAATCACCCAGATACAGCGTTGCATCATGGATACGCTCACATCTGAACGAGGCCAGTTTCTCCCGCATGGCATCAATCGCCACATCGTAGGACTTGCGGGAGTTTTCAGCGGGGTCGTAGTCGCTCACGCAGCCCTCCACGTCACGAATTTCGCAAACTTCGCTACCTGTGCAGGCGTGGCCGGGTTCCACACTCTGGCGCAGTGGTGGTGGCACCAACTGATGCCGAAGCGGACTGTGGGTGCTCCGCAAAAGACCCGATCGGTAGCGTCTCCATGCATCCAGCGGCACCCGTCTGCCACGTCACCACGCGGCTCCGGTTCGTCGCACTGCAGCAACTCGCTGCGCTTGATGCGTGGGGTCTTCAGATACTCGTTGATGATGGCTTGGGGCTTGGGAGGTTTCGGGGCCTTTGGCTCTGGACCCTTGCGACCACGCAGGGGGATGTTCTCCCGCCAGCATTTGCCCATCACGGCATTGCGGCTGATGTCCACGCCAAAGCGTTCCGACAGGAGCGATGCCAACTCTGATGCGGTGTAGATCCCCGGGGCTGCTGCAGCACGCAGGACTTCGACAACGCCGGGCCGCTCCCAAAATGTGTGCTTCTGGCTCATGCAGCCACCGAGCGCAGGAGGTCAGCGTGGACCTTGGCGTACTTGCGCAGGTAGACCGCCTTCGCATAGTGGCCCTTGCGGGTGAACTTCTTGTACTGGACCCGAACGCCTCGGAGGCTGTTCCTGATCTTGGTCTTGCTTCCTCGGTTCATTCTGCGCTCCTGATCTCGACGCGAACGTCGCGGTTGTTGAGGGATGGAAGGTCAGTGTCGAAGGCCCATCTGGCGTGCAGCCGGTGAACCTGGTTGTCGTCTTCGATGACTTGGCCCAGCTGCAGGGCGTCAAGGACCGGCTTGATGTTGTTGTCCAAGTCGCGAAGCTTGTGGGCGCGCTTGATGATGAGAATGATTTCAACAGGGCCGTGAAATGTCGGGCCTTTCTTCGCTGCCATGACTTCAACAGCGGCGGCGGTCTTCCATGCTCTGTACTCTGCACTCGGATAGATGCCGGTCATGCCCTTGCGCCACATCCGGTTGGTGCTGGGAGGCATGTCGAGAAGGACGCTTGCAAACATGGATCACCCGAAAAAGCGCGGGGGCCGAAACCCCCGCTAGTTGACCCCGGGCAAGGGGAGGATAGCCCGAGGCAGTGCTCGTTAAGCGCGCGCTGCTTTCGGTTCCGGCGGCACGATGGCGCTTTCCGGTAGACGCACCACGTGGTTGACCGGCGTGTCGTAGGTGATGAGTGCCTCACGGGTTGGGATGCGTCCGTACTCTGTGAACAGTGCGAAAAGGTCCGCGTCGTACTGAGCGTTAGCCGCCTGCACGGCCTGCTCTGCCTCCTTCTTCGCCTCTGCCACCTTGGCGTTCAGCGTGTCGGTCGATGTGCCGATGGCCTTCTTCAGCGTGGCCTCGAGGGCTGATGCCTTGGCGTCGAACGTCGCCCGCTGGTCAGGTGCCAGGTTGAACGACAGTTCGATGAGGCCGTTCTGGTGTGACAAGCGATGGTACTTGCCCTTCACTTCCGTGACGCGGCCTTCAGTCCGGTTGATGGCGTCGACCTTGTCGGAAAAGAAACTAAGGATTTTCATGGGGATTTGCTCCTTCTGTGGGAATTGCCGACACGCTCAACGCCGCGCCGATGCGAACAAAAAGGAAGTCGATCAGCGGTCCATAGGTGCGCGCGGATACACCAACGCCCCCACCCCCACCGCCGTGCATACGCTTCTGCAATGCGCCGAATTTCTTGAGCGCGTGCATGATTGTTGAATGGTCGCGGCCTCCGAAGAGGCGACCCATCTGCGGGTAGGACATCCACGGAAAGCGCTTGCTGACCTCGACCATCGCCAGATGGCGCACGTCCACGATGTACTGGTAGCGGCTGCGGCCCATCACATCGGCAACGGTGACATCACTTCCAGTGGCGGCAGAGATTTCGCGGATGATCTGATGTACTTCAGCGCGGACTGTGCCGCGACGCTCGAACCTTTCGTTCGATGGCGCGTTGTCGTTACCGCCAAGCTGCGGCTCTTGAGCCTCTGATACTACATCTTGTGTCTTGTACATTTGCGCACCCACCTGTTAGGCCGTTTCGTTGATTAACCGCTCTACGAGGCGCTTTATGGCCTCTTCCGTAAACCTGTCTATCTTCCTGGACCCAGTTTCCCAGCGCCAGATTGTTGTTCGCTCCACCCCGAGCAGGTCCGCAAAAGCAGACCGCTCAAGACCCGTGCGCTTTCGCAGCGCCATAAGTTGATTTGGTGTCATTAGGGATATGTAGCCCCAACCGTTGCCACCGTCAATATACAAATTAAGCAATAATATTTCGTCTGATGAGTGTTGACACTGGAAACAAAGGGGCGCATATTGACCATACCAACAAGGGAGGAACCAATGCCCCATATCACCATCACGAAGCGACCCGCTCAGGTCCGCGCCAACCGCATGGAGCGTCAGTTTGACGAAATTCAACTGAAGCTGATGACCGCGCTTGAAGACGCAGGCATCGAGGTCATTACCGAAGACGGATCAGCCAAGACCACGCTGGGCGACATGCTCGACGACACGTTTGAGCAAGAAGCCGCAGAGCGCGCTTGGGCACGTTCCAAGTGGGACGGGAGGCTGTGATGCGCCCGGAAACACTCAGCGCCGCGACGTGTGCCGTCGCCATCTCAATCGTCGTGTTCATGGTGGCTTTCAGCCTCGGACACCTGAAGGCGTCTGCAAAGGCCCGCCAGTGTTCACCCATCTCCATGACCTACGCCATTCCATTCAAGGGGACGCTGCCATGAGCACCATTTACGACAGCATCGCGCAGGACCCGTTCCTGCAGAAGGCTCGCGAAGAGATCGAAGCCATCGACTTGGAACTTGAGGCTATGCGCGCAAGAGGCCTCAAGACCATCGAGGACAAGGTTCGTCAGGACGCCCTGTTCGCCAAGTGGGGCAAGCTGCAGTCCCGGTACACACGCGCCATCAACACCATCCTTGAGAGTGCTGAAGCGTGAGCAACCGCGACTTTGCATACGATGGTTGGCTTGGCGACCCGGAGGCTGACCCCTGCACCTGCACAGGGGACCGTGACGAACCGTTGCAGGGTTACGCCCTGCGGCGGGCCGTGGATGAGTGCTGGTGCGGTAACCGGAAGCACGTCGAGTGGCCTCTGTGTTCAGTCTGCCAAGTCGTCATTGAGAAGGACGCAAAGAAATGAGCAACGTTGTGCAATTTCCCGAGACGCTCCGCATGTCTGACTTCATGGCGGAAGCGGCGCTGAAGCAGCAGATCAGGCAGTGCCTGGGGTGTGTCGTTGGCCTGTTCCACGGCCAGCCCTCTGCTGACGAAATGCTGCTGGCCCTTACCAAGCTGGATGAAGCCATGACGCTTATGCAGTCGTACAGGACGATGCAGATCACATGAAGCGGCCCGCCATCACAGCTTCGCAAAGGCTTCACGTGCTGAAGAAGTTCGGCGCTGTGGTGCTGTGCCAAATCTGCGGTGACGCGGAGTACATCGCGGTCGTGCAGATCGACCACGAACTGGCGCTGATTGATGGCGGGAAGCACTGCGCTGACACGAATCTGCGCCCCGTGTGCATCCCGTGTCACGCCAAGAAATCAAGTCGCGAACATATCGCGCAACGCAAGTCGGTCAGGTTGCAGAGGAAGCACAGCAACCAGAAGCCGGAAGGAAAGATCAAGAGCCGCCCATTCCAGGGCAGCAGGAAATTCAACGGCGATATCAATTGGAGGGACAAATGAGCGACCAAGTTATCGCAGAGATTGAACGCAGCGTGAATGCGGGGTGGGACAAGACCAAACGGCACTGCATGGTCTACTACGCAGGCTATGAGTGGGTTGCATCGTGTCACGCGCTATCCGTCACCGTGCGCGGCCCTGATGTCATGACCGTGCTGCGCGACTTTGACCGCGAGTTGCAGAGGTTCACCGACCACAGCGCCAAGCTGGCCCAAACCCTTGGTCTGGAGGCAGCAGAATGAGCGACATCTTCGAACAACTCTCATCCCCCTTTGACCCCAGCGAGGTCGATTGGCGCGTTGGGTCAGTCACCAAGAAAGACACGCCCAACCCTGAAGGGATGGCGCTGGCGTACATAGACGCGAGGACCGTCATGGACCGGCTTGACACTGTCTGCGGCCCTGCGGGCTGGCAATGCAAGTACGTCATGGAGGGCGCAAAGACCGTCTGTGAAATCGGCATCAAGTGCGGCGACGAGTGGGTTTGGAAGGCTGACGGCGCTGGAGATAGCGACGTGGAAGCCGAGAAGGGCGCGCTGTCCGATGCGTTCAAGCGAGCTGCGGTTCGCTGGGGCGTGGGGCGGTATCTGTACAATCTCAAGTCTCCTTGGGTTGCGGTCAAGCCGTTCGGCAAGTCCTTCGTCATCGCAAGAGAAGCGCAGTCTCAGCTTGACGCGCTGCTGCGTGGGAACAAAGCGCCAGAGCCAAGGCCGGAACCCACGCCGAAGAAGCCGACACCAGAACAGGCGGCAGAGGCGTTCGTGAAGAAGACGGTGGCGGAGACGGGCGTCATGCGCTCCGTCGCTGACCTGGATGATTGGGTCAAGACTTGGTCCAACCACATCCAAGGCTTGCGCGAACGCTTTCCCGAAAAGGCAAGGCAGGTTGACGCAGCGATTGGCGCACAGCGGGCACATCTGACGAAGAAGGTGGCGGCAGAATGAGTGTTGAAGCGGCACAAATCCTAGCTGATGGGCTTAGGAGCTTTGGCGGGCTGATCGCGTTCGGGATGATGCTCCACGCGCTTCTGAGCATGGGGCGCAAGTGAGCGACGACAGGCCCCTATTCACCAGAACCGCCTTCGGCCTTGTGCCGGATGGTGACGCGGCGCGGGAGATGCTGGCATCCATACCTATTGGCTTGACAGTGGCTGCTGACATTTCCCGCCCGCGTAACGTGAGGTTCCTGCGGCTGTATTGGGCGCTTTGCGGCACCATAGCCGACAGCATCGGGGCGCAGCGTGAGACGATCAGCGACGTGCTGAAGATCCGCACGGGGCACGTCAGGGTCATCAAGACGAAGGATGGGCTTCTGGAGCTTCCGGCGTCGATCAGCTTCGCAAAGATGTCCGCGCCTGAGTTCAAGCAGTTCTTCGAAAGATGCTGCGCCTACATCTGCGGGGAATGGTTGCCGCACATGAAGGCCAGCGAATTGAAGCATCAGATTGAGCAGATGGTAGGTCTGCCGAGCGAGGTTGCATGACGATCCTTCTCACCCTGTACCTAGCTGGAATGCCGCTAGCCCTCGTAACAATCCTCTGGGCGCTTGTGGGGATTGGCGAGGAGGATTGGCAGGATCTGGCCACGCTGCCGGGTCTTGCGGCCCTGGTGCTGTTCGTCGCGCTCTGGCCGGTGTTCCTGGCTGTGAGTTTGTATCAAGTCTGGCAAGAACGGTAGGAGGCACAGCGTGAGCAAAACCATTGATACGCTCGTTACCGTTCGACCGAGGTGGCTACCTACGCGAACCCTGACGCTAGGCGCGCTCATTTCTGAGCGGCTCACATACTGCCCCGACACGGGCAAGTTGACTTGGAGGGACGCGCCCGGGGTGCGGAGCAATCTGGTTGGGACGTGCCCAACTGTCCTAAATGCCAACGGGTACTTTGAAATAAAGATAGCCGGGAAAACGATACCGACCCACAGGCTTGCCTTCGTTCTAATGACGGGGAACTTCCCGCCGGATGGGATGGTTGTTGACCATGCAAACGGCATCCGTACCGACAACAGGTGGTGCAATTTGCGTTTGTGCACAAGGGCACAGAACAGCCAGAACAAGACAGGCCCTGCACCCAAAAACACAAGCGGATTTCGTGGTGTGCACTGGGACAAACGATTTTCCAAATGGAAAGCGTCCATCAAGGTATGCGGGAAAAGACACAACCTCGGTTCGTTCGATAGCAAAGAGGACGCTATAGCCGCCAGGCTTGCAGCGTCGGCGAGACTTCACGGCCCATTTGCAGGGAGGCATACATGAACATTCACGAACTCGTTGACATGTTTTACCACAAGCTAAACGGGCCGGATGACGCCACGGCGGAAGATTCCATGCGTGTGGTTGTACGGGCGCTGCGGGATGAGACGCGGCACATGACATTGAACAGAGATAGTCTTGAAGAACTGTTCACCCAAATCCTCGGCGATGCCGGGGAGAAGGTGGCGGGTGGCTCTACCCGTGAGGATGGGCAGGCATTGCTAAGTGCCGCCTCTACACCCGCCACCGACGCTGCGCCCGCTGTGTGTGTTTGGGCTTATGACGTTCGCACAGACCCGTGGCCGTGGCGTTCATCTTGCGGCAACGGGTGGCGCGACAGCAAGCGGACGTGCCCGCAGTGCAAGAAGCAAGTCAAGTTTACGGAGGCCAAATGAGCGACATTCTCTACACCATCTTCTGGGTTTGTGTCGGGGCCTGTTTAGGCGTCGGCATCTTCGTGTGGCTGTGTGGAAATATTGGACCGAGGTTCTGACATGAAATTTGATTTGAGTTCAGTTCCCGACAATGTGGCGGGAGAGGTGCAGGTTGGTGACGTTTTCCTTTCGAACGGAGGGCGTGGCAACGGGCGTAACTTCTGGGTCGTAGTCTCCATTCGTGGGACGATGGCTCACATGCTTGCGGTTGACCGTTCTGGGGCCATTGTCGGCGCAACCTCGTATGGGGTTCACACGTTCGAACGTCGCCAGCGGGTCGGATACGCGCCAGAGGTTCAGAACATCACAATCCCAATCGCGTGGGATGTAGCGCCATGACCCCGGACATCAAGAAACTGGTGAAGCGGTGTGCCCATCTAATTGAGCAATACGAAGATGATGAAGTCGAGTTTCCGCGCGATACATTGAGTGATTGTATCGACGCCCTAGAGGCGCTGGCGGGTGAGGTGGCGACCTTGACGGAGAAGAACGAGGCGCTGGCGAAGGCATTATCTAAAACGGACAGGGCTGCACGCGATTTCTTCGCGAAGGCCGACGCTATTACAAAAGAAGCCGATCAGGAGCTTGAAGACCTGCACGACGCTTTGAAGGTGGTTCTTGCCCGCGCCAAAGCCGCCGAGGCAGAGCGCGACCGTCTGGCGGGTGAGGTGGAGCGACTACAGTCGCTGGTGGTCGAGACTAGCGCAAAGGCGGGCGCGGCAATCGGTTCCTGCGAAGTCCTCGCCGATGCGATGGCCCGAAAGGATGAGGATGTGGCCGAAGTCACAGCAGAGCGCGACGAGTTGGCAAACTGGAAGGCCAGCTTTCTGCATGAAAACGAACAGATTTTGGCGAGCAACGAACAGCTTGCAGCAGAGCGCGACCGTCTGAAGGCTGCGCTGGATGAAGCGGTGAAATGGATGGACGGATGCGCCGTAAGTGGGGGCTACCCGACGTGGCACGCAAAAGCACGCAAAGCACTGGGAGGTGACGCATGAGCGATCTTGTTGAGCGCGTGGCGAGGGCGATGGTTGAGGGTGAGGATGACGACCTGTCACCTACCGACAGATGGCGCGCGCGCATCGCCATCGCTGCCGTGGCTGAGTGGTTGGATGGCATCGGAAAACACACAGCGGCGGCTGAACTTCGCGCAGGTTCCATCATGGAGGCAGCGCAATGAGCCTTCTAGGAGTGCCAAATTTCGGCGTGGAAGTGGCGAAATACTTAGAGCGAGAGCATAAAAAAATGGCATCAGGAGTCGAAACGAGAGGCAGCGCAATGAGCGCGAGAGATGTTTTGCAGGCCGTGCGATTGCCTATGGAAATCGTAGACGGTGACGATGGCCGGAAGGTCATCCTTTATGGCGAGATTGGACCAAAAGGAATTGACGCCATCCTCTCCGCCCTGCGCTCTGCTGGCTTTGCGGTCGTTCCAGTTGAGCCGACATTGGAAATGATTGCTGCGTGGGACAGGGTTGCTCGCCCGGGGCTGCACGCATTCGAAGCCCGCTACAAGGCAATGCTCAAAGCAGCACAGGAGGACAGCCGTGAGTGAGTGGCAACCTATTGAGACAGCGCCGAAGGATGGGCGGACGATTATCGTCTACAGGAGCATCGCCGGTTGGGATGTCTTAGGGACAGCCTATTGGGTGAACATTCGCGGGATTGATGGGTGGATTTCGAATGGGTTCTCTGAACCGCCCGGAAACCTCGGGCTAGGCCACCCAACCCATTGGCAACCCCTGCCCCTACCACCCCCACCGGAGGTGAAGTGATGAGTGAGTATAAAGCGCTGGTAGAGGTCTACACCAAAGCGGCCCATACGGCAGGATCGAATGGTGCCGGAACCGCGACCCTGCACATCGACCCAGAGGCAGGCGTCAAAGCTGTCGTTGCGCACCTTCAGGAGTGGCTGGTGGAGAGCGCCGAGCATTGGCGCAACAACTTCGACAACGCGCAATTGCAGATTACAGACCTTGTTGCCGAAGTAGAGAGGTTGAAGGAAGTGTTGGGGGACGGGGTCAGAATGGCAGCGGCAATGAACATGACTGCTGGCTGGGTTGATAGCGCAAAACAGATACTAGGGGGCAAATCTTGACCGCCACGCATCAAAGCCTTTTGGCCCCGCAGGACAACAAGTTCCACAAGGGCAACGGATCCGATGGAAAGCACTATTGGCTAACCCCGCCTGACCTGTACGCTCAGTTGAACACGGAGTTCAACTTCGACTTTGACCCGTGCCCATTCCCGCTGCCGGATGGCTTTGACGGGCTAACCTGCGAATGGGGCCAGCGCAACTACGTCAACCCGCCGTTTGGATCCATCATTCACAACGGACGCAAGAAGGGGCCGACTGCGTGGATGCGGAAGGCCATCGCGGAGCAGCGGAAGGGTAAACTGTCCGTTGTTGTGTACCCCGTCGATAAGTGGGTTCTGATGATGCTGGAAGCCTGCGGATCCGTGAACGTGCGGAACCTTGGCGACGTGAAATGGTGCGCAACAGAGGACGGGGCACAGGGCAAGGGGACAGGGCGGCACATTGCGGCTTTCATTCTTCTGCCGTGCAAAGCCCTTGAGGCAAAGCCATGAGACAGTTCCTGTTCGAATACACCTACGACAATTCCACGTATGGCCTTGTCATCCCTGCCGATGACCAACGAGAAGCAGCCGGGCGCGCGCACGCTTTTGCAATGACACGGCAGTACAAGGGCGAGGTCATGGCGACAGTCAAGGTAGCCCCCAACTGGGTCGGGCAACTGCTGGAATGGTGGAGGCCATGACCCACCCCCACCCCTACCACCCCCACCGGAGGTGAAGTGATGAGTGAGTATGACGACGCAAAGAACTATTTTCAGCGCCTTGTGAACTTCTCCAGTGCGAGCGTTTACAAGGATATGCTGCGCCATGCCATTACGGCGTTTGACCGCGCCGAAGCCGCAGAGGCAGAAGTGGCGCGACTGCGGCAACTACTCAACGAAGCGGAGAAGGACTGCCACAAGGCACGCTTTGCCTTGCAGACAATTGGCGAAAGCACAGTTCCAGACCAACCAGCATCAAGTGGACTTAGTGAGCTTGAGCATGTGCAGCATCATCACACACAGCTCCGGCGCTTGGCCATTATGACGTTGCGCCCGGAAGCAATAGGTATTTACGAGGCACCAAGACGAGAGGCTGATGAAATTCGAGTGCGTGGAGTTGGTCGCGACTTGTTTGAACCCAGGTCTGTTCGAGTCGCCCTGACTGAGCGGCCTACAGATGACGAAATCAGATCAATGCACAACTGGATGAGAGGATGGAAGCTATGATTAGGTGCACTTGCGGGGCGGCGCTTACCTCGGTCGAAGCAATCTGTGAAATCTGTATAAAACCAAGGATACCACGCGCTCTATTTGTGGAGGATTTGCGTATAAAATTAGCCAACAGGGAGGAAGAAATTTTAGACTGGAAGGCAACGTCTGAATCTCTCATGGCCGAGAATGGATCTCTGCGCGATGATGTGGAGCGTTTGGTAGCCGAGAATGTGCAGCTCAGGAACGCCAGAGATGCACTTTATGCCACCGTCCGCAGTCAAAACTCGACAGTAGAGGCCGCAGAGGCCGAAGTGGAAAGGCTGAAGGGGGTGCTGGGGAAGATTGCGGACGGTGACGCGCCGCGCGAAGCCGTGACCATCTGGAGGTCTGACGGCATCCACTCAAAGCACGACAAGTGCGGGCATGAGCGCGTGATGTACGACGATTGCGACAACTGCACTTCCGAGTTTGCCCGTTCAGCCCTTGAGGCAAAGCCATGAGCCAGTGGAAAGACTTTAGCGACAGGCCAGACGATAGTTGCCGCGTGCTGTGGCTCTACAAGGTGGCGCATCCAAAGTCGTGGGGCTACGCCGTGGCTTCTGGAAGGTGGCATAAACTCGCAGACGGTCGCATTGCGTATCAGGAAGATTTCGAGAGAGACGAGGACTACGGGAAGCCCACCCACTGGATGCCCCTGCCACCACCACCGGAGGAAAAGCCATGAGTGAGTGGCAACCAATCAGCACAGCGCCGAAAGACGGGACGCTCGTCCTGCTGACCA
>ERZ869907.147-NODE-147-length-33605-cov-7.667541_pt1 | contig 33605 bp, 38 predicted proteins | sample MGYA00579309_ERZ869907 | MGnify/ENA primary metagenome ERZ869907 (study PRJEB32216, sample SAMN09231814) | wastewater metagenome | place: USA: Maryland | collected 2016-07-30 | study: EMG produced TPA metagenomics assembly of the PRJNA472060 data set (Reclaimed... | reverse complement strand
CAGACTATGGAGTTAGCTGAAAGTGTTAACGGTGCGAATAGTGCTGAAAGTGTTGTGACTGAAGTAAAAAAGGAACATTCGCCCAACTTTGATTTAAAAGGATATTTGGATGAATATACTTCAAAGATGGAAAATAAGATTGTTCAGATTATTGAAGGAAGACAGAAGGCAAAGATGACTGCAAAGACACTAGAAGAAGAAAATCTTATGTTGAAATCTGAGCTTGAAAAGCTTCGTCAAGAATCCCAGAACATCGAAAAGAAGGTGTCTAGGAGATATCAGGTGAACTCACTTTTGAAAGAGAAGGGCGCACATGATATTGATGCGGTATTAAAGCTTTATCCTGAAATTCTTGATAAAGAAGACGATGATGCTGTAAGTGAATATATGAAAGAAGTTGAAGCGAAGAGTGGATATCTTTTTGCACAACAGAATTCAAATCAACCATCCAAACCGACGGTTGCGAAGAATCCAATGACTTCTTCTACACCTACAGATGGCGTGGTTTCTGATACCAAGTATAACGAATATAAACGACTTGGTTTTTCAGATGCTGCAATCAAAAAGACTTTATCAAAGAAATTTGATGTGTTAAAAAAATAACACATAGTTAATAATAGAAGTTCGAAAAGACAATAAACAACAAAAGGTAAAAAGATGATTCATCACATCGATATGCAACACAAGTTTCCTGTAATGGAACTTGCTGTTAAATCAGGTTCTACTGTAACAGACGGTGAGCTTGTAAAGCTCACATCGGGCACACTTGAAAAGGCGACCACTGGTGCCACAACTTTCTTTGGTGTTGCCTTGAAGGGTGCGGCTTCTGAAGAGAATGCTTCAGTTCTTGTATTCGACGCCATTCCTACCATCGAAGCAGATTGGACTGGAACTGCTCCAACGGTTGGAGACGCTTGCAGTATTGACTCCACTGCCAAGAAATTTACAACTGCTTCTGGATCCGGTAATGGACTTGTTCTCAAGTATGACAGCGTATCTGGTCGCGCAACAGTAATGTTGAAATCAGGCGTATTGGTTGCTACAAAGAACTAATGGAATTCTGAAGTAAATAATTAGAAAATATACATCTCACATAAAGGTAAATAAAAATGGCAGGTTTAGCTCCTCTAATTTCGTCAAATATGCCCGACTTATTCGGACTTGACGATATTCGTATGATTGATTTGGTTATTAATGAATCCGCTGAACGCGCGACAAACGATCAGCACTCTGCGCTTTTGCGCAATGGACGTTTTGAAGTAGATCCTAACTTTGCCCCTGGTGGAGCGAAGAAGTTGGCTCTTATGGTTGGAAGCAATCTTCCTGCTGAAGTAGCAGAAGGTGCCGCAATCCCAGAGTCCACTCCGGCTATTGCTTGGACAAAGACTTTGAATACTCTTGCGTACAAAAATATTGCAACAATCTCGAAGGAAGCTTATCGTAGAGATCCTCGTGGCGAGATTCGCAGAGCAACTGAAAACGTAATGTCGCAGTATATGGACACACTCAATCAGATTGCTGGCGAGTTGTACAAGAATGCGTTAGCTGGTTCTGGTGGCGCTCGTTATCAGACAGGCGATGGTGATTATTTATTTTCTGATTCGCATTCTTATAGCGCGGCTTCTCCGCTCTATGGTGCTGCCGATCAGGATAACAAAGCGGCTCTTGCTTTGACTGCTCCGAATATGACAACTGCGGTTGCCGCTCTTCGTGTACAGAAAGGTGAAAATGGTCTTATCAAAGGATGTCGTCCAAAGACTCTTTTGGTTGCACCAGATTTGGAAACCGAAGCTCGTGTTATCGGTCTTTCTGTGAACGCTCCTGGAGCTTTCTTGTCTTCACAGTTGGCAACTTCGTTGAACCCTTTTGCTGGCTCTATCCAGATTGCTTCTAATGACTTCTTGACTGCAAAGTCTTGGTTCTTGATCGATAATGATAAATGCGATGTTCATATGGTAGCTAGCTATCAGCCTGAATTTAGCGTTTTCGTTAACGAATACAAGGATCTAATGCACTTCAAGATTGCGTTTGAACTTACCTGGGGTGCGTGTGACTGGCGTGGAGTTTACGGATCGCAAGGTTCCTAAGTTATCGTAGGTTAGCAAAGCACCGGGAATTAAACATCCCGGTGCTGCTTTCAATAAACACAAAGAGGAAATATGTTTAGACAGTATCTTGCTTATAACAAGGCATACACTCAAGTTTTGAAAGCAGGCTATGCACCATCACTTTCTGCGAATACTGCTGTATATCCAACAAATATTACAGCAACTTTTTATGATCCATCTGGTGGATTGATTGATTCGACAACTGGAACATATTATTCAGACGGAGATTATATTCTTGTATCAAGGACTTTTCCTGCTGCTGATTTCATAAAACAAGCTGGATATATTTGTGATTTTGAATATTCCTTTACTGGGGGAACAAATATTGGAAATCAAAAGCAAACGCAGCGCTTTTTGTTTGATGTAGGACATACGGCACTCTTTCCAGTCATATCTTCAGATACGATATGGAATACACTTCCTGAAATGCAAAGAACCGCTTTTACAAACACGAAAGCAAAAGTTGATAAAGTGATTGAACAAGCTTGGGAAGAACTTCTTGATGATGTTTGGCTTCTAACACAAGGCAAAACAACCAATCTTATTAATAATGCCTCGCTTTCAAATCCGCTAAAAAACCTTTGTTTTGATTATATTTATATGGCATTAGGTTCTTTGGAATTAGCAAAAGAATATCGTGATAGATATAAGGCGTGGCTTGATGCGATAGCTAAATCAGCTTCCTTTGATTCAAATGAGGATGGTGTTGAGGACACTGGTCCTGGCGTATATAGCGTTTCAAGACTACGGGTATAAAAGATGGGACTTGTATCTGAAATCAAAACAGCTTTATCTGCTTTATCATTGTCTTCTTTTCAAGAAACAAGTTCTTTGCTTTTTACAGAAACACAAAGACTTGACGATCAACACAGATTTGGTAGAACTAGAACTTGCGAAGTTATAATTCAATCAACAAAAACAGCATCTTGGTGGACTGTTTCAAATCCGCATTATACAGTGGTTGTCGATCTTAGAATTTTTTATCCTGTTAATGCTGAAAATACGAATGTACAAGATGTAATTCAAGCTGATGCGAAACTAATAACGCAATGTATTTTTGAAAAAACTAGAGATTGTCCTAAAACAATCAATGCATATATTGGAAGTTTGATTAATTCAAGCATTCAACAAATTAGAAATCAAGGTTTAAATTCGTCACAATCTGGGTTTCAAAGCTGGACAGATATTTACTGCCATACGATGAGTTTTAGATTCGACGTGAATTCATAAACGAATAAGTTCTATAATATAATTAAAATAAACACAAAGAGGAAACAATATGGCTATTTTATCGGCAAAGCCGGTCAAGAAAGTTGAGTTCATTGCTGAAACAACTTATGGAACAGCACCAGGATCAGGTTCATTACAAGGAGTTCAAGCATATGATTTTGAACTTCCTGCTTTATCGCAGGCGTTCTTGGATGTTGATACAGTTCGTGGAACAATGGTTAAGTCAAAGCCAAAGGTTCTTGGAGTAAAAGGTGGAGATGGTCCTTCGATCAAGATTCCTTGCGATGGATTATTTACAAGTTCTGGAACTGGTATTACCGAAGTTGATGATGGTTCAGGAAACGTCACTTCAACAGTTCTTTCTGTAATCAAGACACATCACAAAGTTCTTCACTTTGGATCTCACGGATTAGGCGGAAAGTTACAAGGACCAGAAGCTGTTGGAACTTGTTATACAAGTCGTGGTCGTCTTTGCGGTGGCGCTCCTATCGCATCTGAAACTGTTGTAAGCTCAAAGGTTGTTCGTTTTACTGTTGACGCTACAGCGTTTACACAAGATAGATTTGCTATTGGTTCCGTTGTTCTTGTTGAATCAGATGCTGGAAAATATCTTGTTGGAATCACAAATATTTCAGGAGCTATTGGTGGTGTTCAAACCTTTAACTGTGTTGGTGGACCTGCTACATTCGGAGCAAATCCTGTAATTCGCCCAACATTCTCGGTTGTATTACCACACGGCGCAGATACTTCTTCACTTTCGATGGAAGTGGAACATTATGGGAACTCGGATGGTGTTTGTGGCGATGGCGATCATTGGGCAATGTATGGTGTAAACGGAAATCACAAGATTGAAGCAACTGCACAAGAGATTGCATATTCAACTTTTGAATTCCAACACAATGATTGGGATGTATCTTCAACACAGATTATTTCTGGTCCTTCTTCTGTTGCTGCTTCAACCGCTGAAGAAATGATTGGTGAAGACCAAAAAGTATATTTGAATAAGCGTACTGTTGCTCTTGATGACGTATATTACACAGACAGCATCGCTGTTGATGCCGGTATCGCTAGAAGCGAAGCCAAGGCTGTAAACGCTTCCCAAGGCCGTAGAGCGCGTTCAATCACTGCTATTACACCAACCATCGAACTGAATGGATATTGGGATCGTACAATGCTTGCAGAGCTTTCTGATAGAGATCATTACGCCATTTCTGCAATCTATGGATCGTCTGCTCTTGGCGGATGGGGTTTCTTTGCCTGGGATTGTGTGCTTTCAGAAGTTCCAAATGCTGGAAACACAAACGATCTTCTCTCGCAGAAGTTAATGTTTGATGTGGATTGTGATACAAGCTATGTTGACAACTATAGCGTCAATGTATCGCAGAGATTGGCTCCTTTGGTCGTTGTATATTTTTAAAACAATCTAGATAAATTTGAATCAAAAACAAAAAGAAACCCGAAGGAGAACAAACTCCTTCGGGTTTCTTGCTTTATTAGATAATAAAATCTAATCTAGATTCCCATACTTTTTTTCGACGGAGTTGTAATGTAAACATACCACAGGAATTTCTTTTGGATCCTTTTTGTCTGTTCCGTAACAAAAAACTTCAATATCCCCGATACGATCAAGGATAGCTAATTTCTCCCTAAGACAAATATTTTTGTCTGGATATATTTCATTATTTTCGCAAGTCAGTTCCGCGTACTTTACATTTGCAGGAGGGTGGATGATTTCATCTTCGGCAAATGCAATATTTGCCGACAAAGTGATTGAACACACTAAAAGCAAAACAGAAAGTAAATTTTTCATCTTTTTATCCTTAATGGTTATCGAGAGGGATCTTGTTCGTAATCATTGTCCATACTACGAACTGGTTCGTGGGCAACCTCGCCTTGAGTTCCACACGCATTGACGCAAAATATAGGAAATAAAAAAGCTGCGATAAATAGAATAATTTCAATACTCATTGAGTCATTTTGTTTCATTGTTTTCCTTTGTTTGAGAATTCACACCGCTTGTTGGCAAGCACCACGCTCGCCGTTTGACAAGACCCACCTTACAGCCCCTTAGTCCCCTTGTCAAGTCTCTTTGCGCCGCACAAAACTAATTATAACAATCTTGTACAGCACTGTCGTGCTGCACCGCAAGGTGCTTGTAAATCTAATCTGATTTACGATATACTTAAAAGTGAGGATGATTTACTTCATCCGCCAGACTGGGAGTTCAACATCTCTTTCTTTCTTCCAGTCTGGTTTATAATTCAAAAGAGATGCGATAAAAAACAAAACAAAATAAAGAGAATAAAAGAGATGGCAAAATTAGATTCAGTAAAAGTTGTTCGTGGTGAAAAAGAATATACCTTTTCGGCTTGGACATTTAGAGATTCAACCAAGTTTGACGCTAGAGTTCAAGCAGCTATAACTTCAAATGATTTTGAAGTATTTTTAGATATATTGAAGTACAAGCTTCAGGATACAAATATTCCAAATTTCTCCTTCCAGCCTGCAACAGTATTTGCTGGAATGTATCGTGGCGGTCTTACTGAAGAGCAGGTTGAGACGCTTGGAGAAGATGGATTGGTTGCTACGATGGAATACTGGAAGGAAGCAAAGGGTCTTACTGAAAACGAAAAAAAAGTCTAATAGCTTTATTCCGTCTTGGTCTTGATAAGAACAAACGCTGGGACTGCAAAGATCCCAGCGTTTGTGTTAATAGGAAAAATCCTGCAACAAAAGATCTTTGTAATGGCATTAAGTCAAAGAAAGTTTTTGACGAATCTTGGCCTATATGTCCAAAGAGATTTGTATCTGAATATATTTCACCAGAAGAGCTTGAAACGGTATCATTGATTTATTCAACAGCAAGCGCATATTTGGATCATAACAGATCACTGGTCGAAGGAGGTTCTTTTGATCAACCTATTGCTTGGCAACAAGGTATTAATGTGCTTGAGAACGAACGCGATACTTATGAAAAAGAGTATATGGACGAACAATCCAAAGCGAATAAACCAAAAAAAGGATTAAAGTAATATGTCGGCAACCATCAAGCTTGATTTTGATACATCGCAAGCGGAGAAATCTTTATCCGATCTAAAGAAGAAAATATCCCAGAAAGGTCCTGTTGTTCCTGTATCTATAGGAGATTTTTCAAAGGGAATAAAGGAAAAGATTTCCAGTATCTCAGGCGAGATTAATTCAACTATTACAAAAGGACTATCAGGCGCTCTTTCATCTATAAGGTTTACGCCGTTTGTTGGTCCATTGGGTATAGCTGTTGGTGGAGCGGTTGCGGCTGGTGTTTTAGGAGTTGTGGCAACAGCCGCCGCCGCCAAGTTTGCAATATCTTTTGGAACTCAAATAAAAGACCAGATTGAAAAGAATAAAGCGTATGCTTTAAGAGAGGCTAGAAAACAAGATATTATTCCTGCCGGTATTGATTTTGGCGCACTCCAAAAAGCTGCTGATGGACTGATCTCAAATTCAGATTTGGCAGGTTTTACATCCACTGCAACGACGCTTGGTGCTTCGTTAGAAACACAAATCAAGGTTATTGAAGCAACAAAAAAAGCGTTTACATCTGGTAATACAGAAGATTTTAATAAAACTTTATTGAATACAGTCAGAATCTTTCAGGGTTCTAAAGGTTCTATAAAGGACTTTAACGACACCTTTGGTATGACTGGTGAGTTTGCAAAGAATAACATAAAGAATATTGGTTATTATCGAAAAGCTGTTGAAGATTATGCAAATAATCCGTGGAAAAAGAATGAACTTTTTTATATAGAAAAAGTTGGAAATACTTGGACGATAATAGAAAAAAAGATCAAAGCTCTTTATCCACCGCTTTATGCAAATACTGGACTTACAAAAAACTTTTCTGATCTTCTAGATAGAATTTCTAAAATAGATCTCACTAAATTATCCACAACTCTTGAGCCATATTATAGAATAGTTTCTAATTTATTTGAATTTCTTGCAAGACCAGAAGTATTTAGCATATTTGAAAATATTGTAACAAGTATCTTCAAATATATTTCAGATACAACATTGTACATATTGGATAATATGTCTTTGATAACAAAAGCTATTGGATTGATATCTAAAGCTGCTGGTTATTTCTTAAATCCAGGTGCTTCTTTTGCTGAAGATGTAAAGAATGTAATATCTGGAAAAAATTCCAACTTTTTTGGTATTGGTGATGGACCAAAAAATATTTTCGAGAAGATGGCAGAGGCTCTTCTTAAGAAAACAACCCCAACTCCACTAGGATCTGGAACAACTGGATTTGCTAGACCATCTGAACTTGCCTCGCGGCTTGGAACCAGCAAAGATCCGATGAAGGTTGAAGTTATAAACCTTCCAACAATATCTCAAATCACTGATTTTGATAAGTTGTTTAAAAATGCAGCGATATTATTTAAACAACTTAATGAATCAAAAACTCCAAGCTATTCCTTTAAGCCACAAAACAGACCCGAAAGTCAAAGTGACCGCGACCTTGCCAAGGTCAATAGAATGATTGAGATTGTTACAAAAGAATTACCAGCCGCTCAAAATTCATTAGACAGATTGCAAGAAAAACAACGCCAAGGTGACATATCTGTTCAAAATGATATATTCTATGCAAGAAAAAAAGTCGAAACATTAGATAAAGAACGCGCCTTATTGGAAAAGTTCTTGACTGATAGTTCGAAAAGTCAAGCACAGATCGAGTCCGAAGTTGCCAAAGCCGACGCAGACTGGGCAAAGAAAGAAAACGATAGAAAAAAAGCGGAATTAGCTGCATATAATGCAAAATTAAAGTCGTTGCAGACAGAAAAAGAAAAAGCTCTTGAGTTTAACAAGAGGATCTACTCTTTATTCGAGTTTTTAAAAAATGAAATGGAAAAAGCTTTCGATAAAGCAGATTCGATGTTTAATTTGCTTTTTGAAAAAACTGATCCACAAAAAGAATTAGAAAATCTCAATATAGCATTTCGAGAATGGAAGGATTCGGCACATAATTCAATAACAAAACTTTATGAAGAAGGTGAAAAGTTTATAAAAGAAAATAAACTAAATTCCATACAAGCTGAATCTTATAGATCGAATATTCGAACTTTAGAACAAAGAGTAAATGATGAAATTCTTGAAAAGGAAGCTAATGCAGCAAAAGAACGTATTTTAATAGAACAGAAATATCAAAAAGAAAGAAAGAATATACTCCAAGAGTTAAGAAATTCAACGATAGGTTCTAATAACGAATACGCCCTTCTTCTTTTGAAGAATGATAATCAAAGAAGGATTATCGAGCTTGAATTTCAAAAAATTACATTAAATCAAGAATATGCCAAAAAGATTGAAGATTCTATTAACGCATTAAAGAAAGCTGGTGCTGATTATCCTGAACAAGAAAGTGCAAAAGCATTACTTCAAGCAGAAAAAGCATCAAAGCTTAGATATATTGATTATCAAATGTCTGAATCTGGAAGATCTATGGGTAAGCAATATGATGAACTTCGTTCTGTAAGTTCTGGAGAGTCACTTACCGGACCATCGGCAATCACTGAAAAGCTGTATGGAGTCAAGTCTTTATCAAGTGAATTACAGAATATTATTTCAACCTCTGAAGATCAGCCAACATTCTTTGAAAAACTTCTTGGTTCTCCAGAACAGATGGATGAATATCTTAATACAGTTCGTTCAATCACCGAACAAACAACAGGAATGTTAACAGGTTTTATTACAACACTTGGTTCGACATTCATGCAAGGATGGAATTCCTTTTGGTTTGAATTAGCGAAAGGAACAAAGAAGAAAGATCTTCTTAATAGCATTGGTGCGTTGCTTGGTTCAATGCTTCAACAGATGGGAAATATGCTTATATCTATGGGTACCGCCGCGTTGATTCTTGCGCCTTTTGGCGCAGCACTTGGACCTTTTGCTCCTGCGGTTGCTGGATTAGCTGTAGCTGGTCCCGCGTTGCTGGCTGCCGGTCTTTTGTTGTCTGCCGGTGGTTCGGCACTTGGTGGATTCCTGTCAAAGGGAAGCTCTTCTGGTGGTGGAAACAAAGGTTCTTCAAGAGCAAAGACAGGAAGCAATCTGAATAGACAAAATACACAAAATGCAAATTCCGTGACGGTTATTGTAAATTCCGCAAATTTGGCAACTGACCACGATGTTGCGAATATGGTCGTTGGAGCATTAGATAGAGCAGGACATAACCGTCCTGCTGTACAACTCGTTCGTTCCGCAAGGTAATCTCATGAATTCGAGACTCGGAGAGTAATAAATAATGGAAAAAGTATTTCAACTATATGTTCCAATCATTGCTTATACAGACAATGATACAACACGAAACACAAAGTTAGAATTTTGGATTAAGAATGGCTCAAATTATTACCCCGGCAATGTTGGCAGCGAACCTGCCAACGGCTATACAGTAACGCTTTCTTCAACAACGCTTGAAAGACCAATCAATCTTTCTGGATTTGATAACATTGCTGATTTCTGTGCAGAATTAAAATCAAAGATGCAATCTGTAAGCTCCCCTCCAGCAGGCTTCGTCGTAAATTTTTCTGCTTCTGAAACAACAGGTTATCTTACAATCACTTCAAATTATCAAATCAAGCTTAATATGAAATTAAGCACTGATACAACAACGATACTGGAAGGAATGGCGAATGAACTCGGATTCGATCCTGATTCTTATACAAGCGCAGGTTCAAATTATGCAACATCACATACAGGAACAACCAATCCGCCTTCTTTGTTTTCAACATCTTTTAGCGCGTCTTGTGGTCTTACAATGGATGATGAATTACTAAGATTTGAACAAACAGATGAATTTACAACATTATCTGGTCTTGTTGTTCCAACATATATTGGAACACCAAAAACATCTTATTCTGTCGCCATTGAATTTATGGATCAATCTCAGAAATCAACGCTTTTGGCAATGTGGAGCAAATTAGCAAAAGGATTTCCTTGTTACATGTATATGGGAACCTTTGATTGGGATGTTGCTTATCAACAGGACTTTAATGCCTACTTATCCAAGGATTTCAGATCTCAGCTTCAAATAAGAAGGGTCGAACCCGGGCTTTCACTTTGGAATGCCGAGTTAGGATTCATTTCAAAAACAGGATAATAAATGCCAGCGTTAAACTTTAGAGCAACACAGACATCGGTTTCAACCATACTTGTTGAATTTGAATATTCATTTGTTCTTAATTCTGCATTACTTCAGAAGACATCGTATGGGCTTACTGGATCAGTTCAAAATATTCAGATTGCTTCGGTTGTTCCTTGTGGAACAACAAATATGGAAACAGATTCTATCATCCTTCAACTGAATAAACCTTGGATAAAAGGAAAGCAAACACTTCAAGTAACATATTCAGGATTTCAGCTTGGTGAATGTCAAGAATCAGATTTGACAGGATCAAGCGTATCCAAAGTTGTTGAAAAGGATAACACTCTGCGCTATTTCTTCATTGACATTCAAGGAATTCCTGAATCATATCCTTCAGCGCCATCTATTCTTATGGATGAATTATCGGATGGATATGATGCATCAATCATTATTCCTCACGAATATATTGAGCAATCATCTTTTTCTTCTATTGGAAATAAACTTGAATTAGACAAAGGTTCAATGTTGAATGATGTGTTTTCAGTTGAACTTATTGATTTTGATGGAAGACTTCAAGAACTTTTCGCAACAGAAAATGATACAACAAAGAAGATGGTTGTATGGCAGGAGCAAACAGGTTCTGCTTACGCCGCCGCTTATCTAAGACAACACACCGAAGCAAATCAAGATGTTCGCTTTCTTACAATAGATGGCGGCGATGAATTTGAGATCGATGATTATGTTTGGATTGGATCTAATACACTAAAGATTGTTGATAAAACTTCTGTTGGAACTTTTAACGGGGAAGATCTTTACGAATATGAAATTCAATCAAGAATAAATAAATCAGATCTTGAACAACAGACTGGAAGACAGATCGCAAAAAGCAATCCACAATATTTTAGTGGAAGAATGCTTTCTCTTTATGAATATTGCGAGTCAAGACACGGTGCGCAACCAAAGCGTTTGTTTACAGGAATTATGGACGAACCAGAGATTGCTTCAATGGCAGGTGGCAATCCTGTTTCATGGAAATTATCTGTAAAGGATTTATCAACACTCTTCCAGCAAAAAGGTCCATCAAGATTAACAGAAAACGAACCTGTTCCTCTTGTCAGATTCAAAGAGGAACCATTCAAGATTACATTCAGAAGGGTTCCTGTAACTCATATGATCTGGGATATTGCGGCTAGAACTGTTAGATTTGGAACAGATAATATAAAAGTTCCACTTGTTTACTTTACCATTGGACAAAAGATGGTAGGTGACGCTTTTACAGATGAAAATCCCGCTGATATCTATAACGATGGTCTTGTGAGAGTAAATTTCACAAGTAATCTATATCAATATGCTAGTGTGATGTCACAAACAATCACATTTGAATTACCTGGCGAAATGACACCGGAAGATATTGCAACCGAGATGAACGAAATTCTTTATTGGGATGGCAATGTGTTCTGGCCTAAAGCATTGGGCGGTCTTCTGCAAGAAGGACATGAGATTGATGCTCTAAATTCAAGCACCGCCAATGCTTCAACAACAAGAACTCCAAATTCAAATGATTCAATCAAGTATATTTATATTCCTGAAATATATAGACTTCCAACATATTCAGAAAGATTGGACGAAGATGGTAACGACTATGTTCCCCCAGCAACAATAAGACTTACTTTTGAAAAAGGAATTCTTGTTGAATCAATCACTGCCAAATTCCTGCGTCATATTGGTTGGGGCGAGTGTGTTGATACACTTTCTTCAATAACTGATTCAGATACATCTGAATATCATCTTGATTCTGATGAAACACTACTTCAGGTTCTTCCATTCTTTACGCCTGAAAATCCAACATTTAATGCCGTTGTGGCAGATGATAATGTATCTGAAATGGCAAGGTTCTTTCTTGATAGAAATCCTCCAAGAGATTCAACATCCACTTCAGCAACAATGAATGATGATTTGGATTTCTCAGAGGTGCGCCGTGGATGGGATGAATTCACAAATAACATTACAATATCGTCAAGGGGCTATTACAATAACACTTCGACGGTTGTTGCAAACTTTATTCTTTCAGATGGATGGAGAGGAATTTCAACACATTATTCAACAAGAAGAGGAATAGGCATTTGGCAATCATCTTATTCAAATCAATATTATGATTATATTGATGCTGTTTCTATGGGAACAGATGGTAAATCACCAAATTCAACCAAGCCTCTTTCAGAATATATTCATGTTGGGTATATTCCTGGTCCAGATACAACCAATCTAAGAACAAGCAATCCTGTTCAATGGCTTAGAGCGTTTATTACATCAACTGGAAGGGGAACGAATGGTGACTTCGATCTTCTGCCTGGACGCTATTCTCTTGGACTCGACGAAGCCTTTATTGATTCAGATTCTTTTGATGCGGCACAAAAGCTGACATCCCCAATGTATACTTGGGGCGCTATCACAAAAGATACATCAAATGTATGGAGTGTGCTTGCACAATCATTGATATTTCCTTGTGGATTTTATCTTTGTGTTAAAAGAGACGGAACAATCAAATTATCTAAAATATCCAGAAGGATTGCACATGGAACCTTTGATGCAACAATAACAACAGACGATATTCTTGCGACGAAGCTTGGCTCTAACAACACACTTGATAACGCCTACGACGCAATCAAATTAACATATGATGAAAAATATCTCCCGCCAGGATGGGACGTAAAAGACTTTACTGTAAAAGCAGTTGATGGTCTTACTAAAGGTGTTTCTTCAGCAACACTTTCTTTTAATTCTTTTGTTAGTATGGATAAAGGATTGCTTACAAATATTCTTCAGAGAAGAATCCTTCCAGTCCTTAAAAGACCAAATCTTATTATCGAGTTTGATGTTCCAGCTATATCCAACTCAACAGGAATAAAGTTCCTCAATGTAAACGCAGGAGATGTTGTTTATCTTGATTCTGTTCCAATCCCCAATAGAAAGAATACATCCACTCTTGAAACACAAGCTATTGTTATTGAATCAAAATATGATATTGTAAAAGATATTGTTTCTTTGAAAGTTCTTGCACTTGATAATCAATCAGTTCAAAGAGGACTTTCTGTGTCTCCACAAATCATTAATGTTGATACGGGAACAAATACAATAACAGTAAGAAAATCAGATTTTGAAGGTGATTACGAACAACCACTTCAGATTGAAGATGATGGAAAATTCAAAATTATCTATAATGCATCTGTTCAAAATCACGTTTCAGATTTTACCGCTTCAGCTTATTCTTCCGTTCTTTCAAAAGATATTCTTTGTTGGCAAATAACAACATCTGGAATAACTGCTTCTGGCGCTTTTGATGAAACCATAGCTTCAACATCAACAACGGTAAAAATTTCAGGTGATGCTAGAGATAGATATTGGGCCGGTCTAAAGATTTATACCAATCACGCCAATGCATTTTCAGGTGATGGTTATACAATATCTGATGTTTCGTTTGATTCTACAGATACAACAATCACAGTATCAGATGTATTTGTTAATGCCGTTGCCAATGGAACACTTGTTTGGACAAATAATACTTGTATTGTTGCAGCAGATGCTGATGAAAATATTCTTTTTCAAGATAGCTTCGTCTATGCAGCATCAGGTGATTGGAATAGAACAGCTAATGGACAATGGATAAATCAACCTTTGATTTGCAAAGTTGATTCGTCAACGTCAAAAACGTCAGAATTTTCAATATAACAGAACACTGTTCTGAACTATGTGAAGTAATTAACATCAAATAAAAAGAGATAATCAATGAGCATTGTAGTTAAAACAAAAGGGCAACTTATCTTTCCAGATCCTGCTATATTTGGACAAGATAAACCTATAACAGCACAGGTTGTTCAAGCACTTATCAATCAATCAAATCATTATTACGAAGCAATCTATAATGAAGCAGTAGGCGGAAATACTACACAGACAGCGCCTGGACATACTCACGAAGGTAATGGAATGGGAATTTTTATTCCCAAACCAATCTTCTCAATGTCGTATGGTGTTCCAATCACAAATTCTGGAGCAACCAATGATTATAAAACAAGAAATTCAACCGGATTTCCTGTTCAGTGGACAACCCAAAATGCTTCAACCTATATCATAAACGGTGGCGATCAATATCGTTATACAACATCTCCTAAAGCAAACGAGTGGATGATTCTTGCTGAAGAAGTATTCTATGTTTCAGCAGGTGCAACTGCAATCAAGCCTTTTGCTCTTATCGGAAATAATAATCTTGATTCGACAATCCGATACGAGCTTTTAAGCAAAACAAATACACAACTTGATTATTCAGACGAACTTATTTCTGGTGATTCTAATGTTGGTTATACCGCAATAGCCAACGCGAACGGATCTGGCAATCCTTGGTTGAATCTAAATTCAGGAAGTCGTATTTCAGCAGGTGATTTTTATATTCTTCGCGTTGGATATTTTACGAGTGACACTCCAAGCGCTAATGATGGAATCTACCTGTTTAATTTGTGTGTAGCGGAGCGCTAAATGATAACAAAGAATAAACGACAACTCACTTTTCCTTCTTCAGATGATGTTCAAGGAGGATCGCTTCCCGCTTCGTCTTGGTTTCAAGCGATAGCAAGCAATCTGAATAATGAATATTGCGCCTTGTATAATGAAAAGGTTCCTATCGATCAACGCTTTCCTCAAGCTGGACATAAACACGATGGTGTATTGGGAAAGTTTATTCCTAAACCAATCTTTTCAGAATCATATGGTCTTCCAAGATATTTCAATGATACTTTTTCAGGAACTCTTGATTATCTTTTTGTTGATACAGCAGGTTGGGATACAGAGTGGATTAATGTAGATGATGCTGTAACAAATCCTTTTGTTAATGGATGGAATAAATATCGTTCACCTTCTTCTGTTTATTATGAAGATGGAAAGCAGTATCTTCTTGTTGAAAGAATGATTCCACTTTCTGCTGGATGTACAGGAATAAAGATTGCTTATAAGTGTGGTGCAAAGGTTGAAACAAATACATTCACAATGAGATTTGAACTTTCTTCATTACAAGAAAATTCTTTTTATGATGTGAATTCACAATCCTTTTCTGGATCGAATGCACTTCCGATATATCGTTATATCGAACTTGATTTGCCATCAAGATTGATTGCGGATGATCTCTATATATTAAGAGTTGGTGTTCTTTTGACGGATCAAACAGGTGATTTTAGATTGTATAATCTTTCAGCCGCAGAAAAAGGAGATTAATAATGCCGTTCATATCACCTGTAAAACCAATCAACAAAGCGGTCATAGCTGCCCCAGGTGCGGTTGACGCAGCGGATGTAACCTACACCCCAACAACAACTGCTGATTGGCCTGGAACCGATCCTGTAGACGCACAGGAAGGTTTTGATATGCTTGCAGGAAGGGTGGCCGATATTGAAGCAGCACTTCCTGAAGATGCATCCGTTGTTACTTATTCCCCAGCGGATACTTCAAAATGGAACGGTTCTGCCGATCCTGGTGAAGTAAATGAAGCTTTAGATCAACTTGCATCAAGAACAAAAACACTTGAAACGGCAGGTTATTTAACTTCTGTTGATGCTTCTATCGTAACCTATACACCATCAACTGCTGGTGATTGGAATGGTGGTTCTGACCCTGGTGATGCTGACGACGCATTCAATCAGTTGGCTTCAAGAACCAAAACACTTGAATCAACTATAGCAACATACTATGACTTTATTGTTGATTCAGCGGGTGACTTTTCAACTGCTTTTGATTCTGGTGGAACATATGCTGGAAAAGCAATATATGTTGTTCCAGGAACATATACAATAAGTTCTTCAACAACTTTGTATTTTCATTCAGGAATGCGTATTGATTGGGGAACACTGGGAGGAGGGACTTATCCTGGTTCTTCTTATAACTGCAATGTCGCTGTATCACTTGGTTCAGGTTCTGGCTTTCAATGTAAAGACGGAATATCTTCTAATAATGCTTACACAAACAATATGTTCCGTTTAGATCGCACAAACAGCATGACTGTTGCGAACCCTGATAGAATAACTGTTGACGCGGCCGCTGCCGCACCTGCGGCTGCAACTTTACCTGCGTCACTTGTTTCAGGTGGTTCTACACCTTGTTTTGCTGTAAACGGACAGAAATATCCAATCAGCACTCGTGATTCAAATACACAAGCAACGCTTTCTGTTACACCAAACAGAGAAGGTCTAAATACTTCTGTTGGCCCTATGCTTGTAACTTGCTTCACTGACACGCTTGATAATATAACGATGAGAGGAAGTTTGTTTCTTACAAGTGCAGACCTTCCTTCTGATTCAACACCACCCTTCCAGTTGACAGGTTTTAATCACGATCTTTCTGGTTTCAGTCTGAAGATAGAGCATACAAGAGGATATGAAGTTGGTGCCTGTATGGCAAGAATAAGAGTGATTAGAAGTCGTATTGGTCCTATGGAGATCATCCCAACATCAAAAACTGTATCCGCTTTTTCAGGTTCTGGAACATACTATATTCCTTTGTTTTTGATTGCTGGTTCACAATATACAGAATTTGCTAAACTTTCAGCTTCAGAACTTCAACTCGTCAACGACGTTTCAGCAAGAACCGGAACTCTTTATATGATTGATGCTAGACTTACATCAAACGTGACTCTAAACGTTAATTTGACCATGAACGAGTTTAACGTTGGAACCGGCGGGACCACAGCAACACAAGGTGTTGACGCAAACTTCTCATATCGTTTTGTTCTGACAGGAACGTATGTACAAAATAATTCGTCAAGTGATACAGCCACAATAACAACAAATACAGTCAATACCTTCACTTCAGCGTTTTGGACCAGCTAATATGACATCTTTACTTGTTTTATTGTTCTTGTATTTCATATTTATTCCTGCACTCTGTACCTATATTATCTACAGTTTCGGAAGTGATAAAAGGAAATAAAGGAAAAGAATATGAACCCCAAACTATATATAACAAGAGTAATCATATTATCTGACAAAGACGGCCAAGCCGTCGTTGATGCTATTGGTTCAGCTTTGTCTGATTCGGGATGTAATATTGTCAAATCACAATCACACTTCTTCCAGCCTTTTGGAACGACAGCTTCCTGGATACTTGAAGAAAGTTCTTGTGTTGTTCATACCTATCCTGATCATCAAAAGGTTTTTGTTACACTTGAGACTTGTGATCCAAGTGTAGATCACCAACTGTTTGTTGATAAAACTTTACAATACTTAGAAACAAACAGTATGCATCGCATAGCACTATCAGAAGTATTTGAGTAAGAATATGAAACCAAAGTTAGATACATCAACTTTATTTAAAATAATCAAAGAGAAGGTTTTTGATACTTTTTCTGAAACTCAAAAACTAACAGCCATAGGTTTTATTGTTGGTCTAGCGGTCTTTTGTCATATCACAGGCGTCCTTCCAGTTGATTTCTTCGTCTATCTATTTTCATTATTGTTTGAGGGTATGTAATGAAAAATATCCCACTTTCTATCGATATTCTTTCACAACCGGAAGAAGAACAAATACTTAAGCTGGTAGAGAATATGAAAGAGTCTGTGGATAGACTCGGAAAGAAATTAGATAAAATATTGAATAAGACGTGGCCGAAATATGAACCCCCTCGAACTCTTGCACGGAACTCTGAAAGAACTTCAGGAATCACTTAAAGAACTTGAAAGTAAAGTGGATAAACAGTTTGATCCACAAGAAGGGTTTGTTCTTAAATTAAGCGAAAGAATAAAAGATGTTGAACACAAAATTCAAACAATAGAACAGTATATTTCTATTATTCGTTGGGTTGGTGGTGGAATAGGAGCCCTGACCTTTATCGTCCTGTCATATCTTCTCAAGGGATGGTTTGGAACATCTTAACACCGTCCTCCTCTCGTTCCACTTCGGAGGACTTGGAGGAACGGACAAGAGCATACCATTAGAGGGACACCGCATCAGGAACCAAATATGAATATTTTAATTAAAATTCTAAACCTAGCCCTACTCTTGGGTCAGGCGTACCGAGAATATCGCGAGGAAGTGGCAAAAGAAAAAGCCGCTGACGACTCCTATTTGAAGAACAGGGAGAAGCAGCGGCTTGAGGAAGAGAAGGTCGAATTACGAAAAGAAACGGAAGTTCGGGTTATTGCTTCACAACAGAAGGAAAAGCCGAGTTTGGATCAATGAACTTGTTTTCAGAGTGCGGCTTTTGAAATATAAAAGCCGCATGGGTTAACAAACCCTGTTTCTGCGCTCATATTCAGGTTTATAATATGAGCGTTGTATTGAAACAAGAATTCTGAATCAAGTGGGTTTTGTCGAATTCTTTCGAGAAGAGTTCCTTTTCCAAGAAGGTTGTTATGACTTGAATGGATAGAGAAACAAAACGGTTTGTTTATGTGAGGCAAAAGTATTTTATTCATCGCCTTTTTGTTGAAAATAAAACATATCGATCTTTCCTTTTGTTAATTTAACAACGCCAGGAATTTTGTATACGATCCTTGCAAACAACTTTTGAGTCGCAAGACCTACGACAATCAAGTTGTTTTTGTACAAGTCGCAAAAGTCTTTATAGTGATCAGACACAGTTTTGGGTGATTGTGATGAAGCACTGGTTTCAAGCCAGTGCTTCACATATTGTTCAAGAGTTTGGGTTGCCGTGATTGTGCTTTTCATTGTTTTATACCTTTGCCTTTTCTGGATGCTTGTATGATTTGCCATACTTTTCATACTTTTCATCTAGATCGCTTGCGTCAACACCTGGAAGTCTGCATCCAACAACAGGGCAAGGACCGTTCATCTTCACAAGCACCATATCGTCTTTGATGAATATCTTTGATTCGTCGATCAAGAAATATGTTCCATTGGTGATATGACCGGAACAAAAAACAGTAACATCCTTCAAAGGGTTTGGACGAAGCTTGTTGTCTGATCCCAAAACCATATGAATCATATCCGGATTATTCACGATGTTGTAAGCATCCTTGTATAGATCCACGGATACAAGCAAAAGGCTTGGAACACACCCGGGCTGGCGTTGCAGCATGGTACATGCAGATAAAAGGTTCACTTCGCTCATCGGAGCGCTCACAAAAAGAGTATTACTATACTCTGATATTTGAAGAGATCTGTTCTTTCCGAACATACAATCATCAAGAGTATTTCCTAACACTTTTCCGCACAGATCTTCTATTTTTCTCATCTCTTTTTCTCTATTTGTTTGTTTGTTTATTGCTGTCGGCTCCTGTCCGACTGTGGAGGAGTATAACGCGGGTTTCATCCCTTGTCAACCCTCTACATCTAACTAGTGGGCGTCTGAGGAAGAACCCATCTTTTTCTCAAAATATTTTTTCATCCCGTCACGAATTTTTGCTTTTTCTTCAGGAGTCCGCTCTCTACCTTTCATTGGGTTTGATTCCAACTTGGCTTGTCTGATTTTCTCCGCATGTTCAGGACTCTTGGGCTTGCCTTTCAACGCTTTCGATATTTTCAAATTCGTCTCGGAAGAGGCAGGAGACTCCAAGTGCCTCTTCTTCTGTTTCGTCGAAAGCAGGGCCTTTGTGGCTTCTGTATGGAGCATCCCACGATGCGCGTCGCTGATCTTGCGCTTCGTCTCCTCCGGCAACGGACCAGAATTCAACCCTCCAGTTTTTATATTGTATCCGTTTGGAGAATATGTATTTTCTTTCTCTATAAACTCAAACTCTAACCAGTTTAATACATCTTGATTATCTGATTCTGCTAAAATAGAAATATCAAAATTTTCATTTCCATACTTTTTTAGAGCAGAACCAATAATGGACTTGTTTTGACTGTAACGATGTTGGGCAACCCTGTGCCCAACATCTGACCATGTTTGTCCTATGTAGGACTTTCCGTTTAGTTTATTTTTGATTTTGTATATCTTTCCTATTTTGTTCATTGTTTTCGAGTCGTTGTTTTATAATTTTGAAATGAGAAATATCCTTTTCGTATCCAATACACTTCCTATTTTTATGTGATGCTGCAACTGCCGTTGTTCCACTTCCCATAAAAGGATCGAGTATAATTTGCCCTTCGATAGAAAATAATTCTATGAGATGTTTGATTAATACAACCGGCTTGACGGTAAGATGGCTATTGTAATCGCCTTTTTCCTTTTTTGATGGTTTTGATACTTCCATAATATTTCCAGGAAAATGACCGTCGAGGGATGCGTTTGTATCTATTAGACCAGTCTCATACTTCATCCAGTTATCAATAAAAGTTCCACACTTTGGTTTCTGCGCTAAAACCATCGGTTCTATTTGAGGCTTTAACTGTGGGGTTTTCCTTCCACCTAATTTAGAAATAATAGCTTCCTTTTCCTTTTCAGTAAGCTTGTTGCTTTTTCGCACGAAGTGATCTTGCGAAAAAGCCTTGGCTTGACCTTCATATTTCCAACCAAGCATATCTCGAATTTCGAAGCCAGCATCTTCTACGGCGATTCCTAACCTATGGTACAACCTTGCCTGGCTAAAACAAATAAAAAAGCCACCTGGCTTTAGGACTCTAAAAATTTCTTTTGAGATTTCCGCCATAAATTTTTGAAAGTCAACTCCCTGTTGTGGATCAAATTTCATTCCGACGGGTAGTCCCTTAATGACGTTTCCCTTTGCTGCCTTATCTGCAAGATCAGCATGAGACCATTCATTATCCATTCCATCAATAAAATATGGAGGATCTGTAATAACCAGATGAACTTTTTCGTCTGGCAGTTTTTTCATTCCTTCAATACAATCAGATAAAATAATATATAGATTATCTGTAATGATACTATCTTTTTGATTTGCTTGCATAGAATTGCTCGAAATTTTATTTTCCATTAAAAACTATTCCTATTTCATTATTGTATTGTAATAATATTTTGTTCATTGATTATTCTCACTTGAGTCCGTATGGATATTGTTTTGTTTTAATAAAAAACGCAGCCTTCATTGTTTTTTCAAGCATATCTTTGTCTTCTTCTAAGACTACGAAGCTATCATGTATTGGCATAATAAACTTTCCTCTATTTTGGAATTTTTCTATTATTAGTTTTGTTATTTCTGATTCAACATAAACAATATTTTGCGAATCATCTAATTTGCCATACTGGAAGAGGAGTGATTTGATTGGTTGGCATCTTTTTTCAAGTTCTTTGAGTATTGCATCAGCGGTGCCACGACCAAGTTTGTCATGAAGTTCTTTTAGTTCTTTATCGACAGAGCCTATGTAACCTGTACGACCGAGTGAGTTTTCAAGGTTGTTTCTAAAGGTGCCCTCGGAAACCGCGTTTTGGAGACGCATGTAGAGTAACTTGGCATAACTCTTGGCAACCTTTTCTTTTGATTTATCACTTCCAAGATAGCAATCATAGAAGTCTCGACCGCCAAAGTTGGTTTGCATATATTGTTTTAAATCAAAACCACAAAGAGCAAAAGCAATAGATGGGTGTGAAGACTTGAAATCAACCTCAACAGTTGGTTTTCCGTTCACCACAATATGCTTACGGAACTCACGCTTGATGTTTATAAGCGGATGATAAAAACGCCCGTGAGTGTCGCCCTTCTTAGAACAAACATGACGGAGGGCACTTTTGAATTTGCCCACCGGGCTTTTGATGCGGATGTAGTCACGGGTGGGCGACACTCCGTCGATATATTCAGTGGCATCAACAGCGTCCAAAACCGCAAGTTGCTGATTGTACACGGCATCTGCAACTTCCCCCAGTCCTTTAAACTCGAAAGTCTCCAAACCGCAGTCTTGGTTTAGCGGATATGGCACCGTCGAAAAGTCCTCGGTGGGCACTTTTGAATTTGCCCCCGTGTCTTCTTGAATTTGCCCACCGAGAAACTCCGCATCAACACAAGCATCGGTGGGCTCCCCTTGAATTTGCCCACCATGTTTTTCTGAAATTGCCCACATAATAGTAGGAGAGAAACCAGAACATGTATTCCTAGCTCCAACCTCCCATGAGGTTGGAGCGGAGTTCATATCAACTTTAGAAATATACTGTTGTAATATCTTATTAGTTCTTTCTAATTCAACTCTAAGTTGTAATACCTCTTTCAACAACATGTCAAAAGTTTGATTTTGACATGTTGTTTCTAATTTACTTTTATTAGAAGTTTCTTTATATATTTTAAGAGTATTCTTTACTTGTTCTGTTTCTGTATTCTTCTGAAATTTCTTTAGATGTACCTTTCCGTACTTTTCTAGTATCTGGTCCCTGAATTCCGGTAATACTCTTAACTGAGAGCAAAATATATGTTCTTCTGCTATTGATGTTCCACCAACTCCTGCTTTCTTCCCTTTTAGAAGGGAAAATAATTTTGTTCTTTCTAGAATTTCACAGACCTTTTTTGTGATTCTTGGATCAACCCCATCCAAAATTAAAAAGGATCTTTCCTTTGTACCCTTTTTCCCTGTTGGAACTGTAATAGATACAAAATCATAGTCCTCGTCCGGCTCACGCCAGATGTTTACCGCTGTATTGAATATACAGTCAACCAGCTTCCACGCTTTTGCCCTTGATGTTCTGTATTTGAAAACTGAATTAATATCAGCTTCTAGTGAAATGAGAAATTCGGACTTTTCAAAAGCCGCCCTCAAATCAATACACTTATTAACATCAAGCCTAAATGGCTCAAAACTTAAATTCTTATATTTTTTCATCTGTTAACGCCTTTCTGTTATTCTTTCTGCCTCTCCGTTTAAACTGTCTTTCTTGGCAGAAAGGAAGGGCGCTGAAACAGAGAAATCAGCGCCCTTCACAGTAAGGATTTGCGGTCCTCATCTATAAGTATAGAGCCACTCCGAAAAACTGTCAACGAATCAATGATTTTTTGGCCAGGGCCACTCTACTTTTGACAGTGGCCCCGTTCCGTGATATTAGCAGTGGTCGGCCCGCCCAAATCAACAGCACCTCCCCAGTCCAAACTAACCGAACAGGTTAGGAACTATGTGAACTAAAATGAACACAACAATAAACCAACTAAAAACTTCCCTTTCGGAAAAATTTGCTCGTCCTTTTGAATCATGGATGCTCATCGGCTTTCTTTCCGCTTCAATGGGTAGGGCCTACCGCGCAATCAAGGAAATGGATGAAACCAAATATGACCACTGCCAAATTCTTAGAATAACAACACAAGATGGAATGAAATACAATATTCTCCATGAGTCTGATTCTAAAGGATGCAACCCCGCAAGCCGGGGCTTGTCTTCGACAAGCGGTGTCAGCGCAACCGATCTTGCATCGGCGAGTTCAACGAACTCGCGCTGTCCGCAAAGCGGCAGCGTTGAAGCTGCACCGTTGAAGCAAGAAGGAAATATCCCAAGAACTACAGATCTCCTTATTGAGATGTATAACAACGCACTATTTCTCCTCGAAACCTTCCATCCAGAATTCGCAGGAGAATACCAATATCTAGACGAACGCTCAGATGAGTTCAAAGATGCTGAGTGCAATCTGTCAGCCCAAGAAGCAATGGAGAAGCTATGCTTCTCCCAAGTCCCAAAATAAACACTTGAATTCCTCAAACAATATGTTAAACTGTTTCAGTTCTCAACGAGAGAGAACAAATCATAGAAGACTTTGAACCAGTCTTTTCTTTTTTTGCAAACCCCCGAAACCACCCCATCCTTTTTGGATAAGGTGGTTTTTTTATGCTTGTATTTCAGTTATAAAAATTTAAACAATAATGTCCTGATTCAATATCAAAGAAATTCGATCTAAAATCTACAGATTCATCATTGCTTATAAATCCGCCTAATTCTATATTTTCAATAATATCGTAAGCTCTTACGCATTTTGATATATGTGATTCATCCATCCTATCAAATGAATTAGATTGACTTATTTCTTCAATATAAACAATCCAATCTAATAGCCATATACAATCTTCTTTTTTGTAATTTTGTTTTGTAAATTCACTAAGAAATATCGCCAATCTATAAGCCGATAAAGGTAGAATGCCGCCGACCAAATTTGATTTCATATTATTTGTTGTTTGTATTAAAAATGTATGATTGATGTATTTGCATAGGATCTTGAAGTATCATCCTATATCTAATTCCGTATGTTATACTTTTAAACCGTTCGTAACTTATATCATCTTCTTTGTAAGTTTCTTTATATTTTTGAAATAGAGATTCTAAACTTGAAGTTATTGTATCATTAACTAAAATCCATTCAAATCTTGTTTTTTCCATTGTATGACCTGATGTAATATTGGTACCTTGGATGTACCATATACAATAAGTATACCACTTTCCCCACAATAATCAACTTCACAAAGGTTTTTTTGCTTTGTGAACATACTTATACCTAGAAAACCAAAACATTCTAGGTATAATGATTCAGGCATTAAAAACGATACAGGAAGTTGATGATAGAATTTACAAGAACACTTGGACAACTGGAAAAGAATGGGTGGAACCAAATTACGAAGGGTTTGGATTCGTTTATGTTCTTGTTTCAAAATTCGAGAATAAAGTATATGTTGGACAAACAAGTCAACCAAACTTTTCTTCGCGGTGGAGTTGGTTTGTACATTCACACAGGCAACCACCTTCATATCTTGATTCAACAGCAACAAGATATCTGAGAAAAAATGGGTTAGATTCTGTGTATTATAAACCTTTTGCTATCTGTATGAATCAGAAAGAGATGGATTTGATCGAAGATACTGTTGTTCAATATCTTCATCAGAATAATATGGCAATCAACTATATTGAAGGTGGTCTTAATATCGAAAAGCGTCGTGCGCTTAGAAATCAATCAAGAATGAAAGACCAGTTTAAAAAGCGTGTGGAACTACCAACACCATCTAATATTTCAGACTGCGATCTTGCTGAAGCTGGATTGATATTGTCAAAGTATGCTGAAATAAATCTAAAAACAAAATATACAAAAGAACTGAAGTATCCTGTAATTCAGTATCTTACAAATAACAACAAATTCCAAAAAAGAGATGAAGAATGCTGCTTCTAAATAATGATAAATATTCGATCCATAAAATTAACGATCTTGTATTTATGATAAATAACAATGATTCAATCATTGGAAATTCAATAAAGAATGGAAGAAACTGGGAGCAGGACTTGCAAAAGCTTCTCCTTGATTTCACAACAGAAAGAGAACTGTTTGTTGATTTGGGGGCAAATATCGGAACACACACGATAAACTTTTCACGATATTTCAAATCTGTTATTGCATTTGAACCACATCCTGAACATGTCAAATATCTTTATGCAAATCTAGCGCTAAACAATGTTGAGAATGCGACTGTTGTTCCGATGGGAGTTTCAGATACCTTCAAAACAATATCAATACCAAAGCATCTATCTGACTTTAAACTAGACGCGGAAAACAACTTTGGAAATGTATCCCTACTTCCACAGTTTCATAAGTCGAATGTTGAAACAGTTGATATTAAGGTAACGCCGCTAGATCTTTTTGAATTCCCTTGTCGTATATCGCTCCTGAAGATTGACGTTGAAACAATGGAACACCAAGTTCTTAGAGGCGCAACCACCACAATCCTTAAGCACAAACCAGTTTTATGTGTTGAGTCCTGGGACGATAAAGCAGATGAAACACGTCGCATCATCGAAGAAGAACTGCACTACGAAACGATCTATAGAAAAGGCATGGACTTTATATGTCTCCCTTCCAGTGAGAATCAATAATGACAACTGCTTTAGAAAATTCAATCAAACTTCATAATCCAGGTATGATTGAAGAAATTCATCGTAATAAACAGTATGTATTTAATACTGAAGATGCTGAACATCTTTTAAGAAGAGTAGCGTGGCATCTTAATTTTCTTCGCATTTGCTGGAAATTAGGATTCGGAACACTTCTTGGACTGTATAGAGATCAACAACTTATCCCTTATGATACCGATGTTGATATTCTTCTTCCAGCTTCTTCTTATGAAATTACACTTAGACATCTTTCTAAGTTAGAAAATGAAGAAATATATTCAACAAGGCTAATACCAAATGCTGTATATTCTCTTTATTACAAGAATGTATATATCGATCTTTATTACTATCACAATATTCCGAATTCAATATATTCAGGATGTGGTGTAAAAGAACGATGGTTAAAAACACCCAGATCTTTTCTTGAGACAACCGAATATGTTCGATGGAAAGATTCATCTTGGCCTGCACCATCTCCAATAGAAGAATATCTGATTCATCACTACGGCCCTGATTGGAGAACACCAAAAATAAACTATCACGCCCCAATAGAATAATATGACAAATATAAGAATAGATTATTACAAAAAGCTTTATGAAAATAATGAAGTGACAATGGAGCCTTCAAATTTTGCTAAGGACATTGTTCCTTACTTGTCCAAGGAGCATACGCTGTATGACCTTGGCGGCGGCAATCTAAGGGATGCGCTCTATCTATCTGCTTTCGTCAAGAAAGTGATTGTGGTTGATCCTGCGGCGCCGCCAGTACCAGAAGGATATCCGAATGTATCTATAAGGAATGTTCCAGTACACGACTATCTATCAGATTTTTCTTCAACAGAGCCTTGCGTAATCTACTGTAGATTCCTTCTTCATCTTCTGACAAAAGAAGAAAGACTTTCACTTTATAGCTTGTTAAGAAACTTTGCACCCGCAGATTCACTTCTTTTCTTTGAATATCGTTTGCATCACAACGAAGATTTTTATAAGAAACAGAAAGATATGAATAGACCAAAAAGACAATCTGTTACATACAAGGATCCTTTTTATCTTTCAGAAAAATCCTTTTCGGTTGTCCTATATTCAGAAGTGAATTATTTTTCAACAACCGAAACTGAAGATCCATTACTTCAGAGAGTATTCGCTATAAGAAAGTGTCTAAAATCTCTTTGTAGAAAAGGCGCTGGTCCAGGTGATTGGGTAAAGAATATGAGAAACAAAGGTGCAAAAAAAAAGTACAGAATTATGAATGCCATATAAGATGGATTCTAAAGAAGCGTTATCCAGATGCTTCGCCAGCAACGATAGAAGCATATCTTTTGTCGTATCTTCTTGATAAGGCAACGCCAGAATCAAGAAAACAGAAAAATCCAAGAAAAAAATATACAAGAAAACAACAACAATCAACAAATGAAAACAACAACCCCTAAGAAATGGATATGTCTCGTTTCGGTGTCTCCAAAATTAACAATGTCTGAATCCATCGTTTCGATGGATTTGGCAAGATCGCTCGTACTTTTAGGATATAAAGTCATATACCTTGGAAAGCGCGAGTCGGCAACCAACGACAAGCCCTTTATTGTAGGAGAATCAATACATTGCATCGAATTTAAAGATTGGAGCCATCATTCTTTTATTGCAAATTTAAGAATGATATATCGAACATATGAACCTGAATTATTCTTATGCCAAGCCGATCCACATCGCTTTGGTCATCTTGTAAACATCAGAAAAGAATTTCCTGTTCCTTTTATCCTGAATTCAATCCTTGATGGCCCGCCTTTCGCAGAAGTGTATCGAGATGTATTTGATGCATTCGACTCTATAGGATGCCTTACATCAATCACTGAATCAGTTCTAAAGTCTGGTGGATATCAAAATACATCCAAGTTGACATATATCATTCCTTCATATCTTCAGCACCAATCTAAGGACGAAGCGTTGAATATTATATGTCAAAATAATCAAGATCTAGAAAATCATATTAGATCCAAATCCCGCATCTTTACTTGGATAAACAGAAATATCGCAAGAAAGAACCTTCCTTTACTCATTCAGGCATTTCGTCAACATATCGATACCCATCCAAACGACCTTCTGATTCTTCATACAACAACTGAAGAACCCGGTGGACATAACGTAATGGGAATAATCAATCATCTTAACTTTCCTTCCAAAGAAGAAGAACCAACACAACACTCAAATATTCTTATTTCAACAACAACATTAAATGAAGCTTCGTCAAATGAATATATGAATGCACTTTACAATCTTTCTGATTTTATTTTAAATGTTGCAAATGACGAAGGATTCGGTCTTTCTTCGCTTTACGGAGCGTATCTGAATAAACCAAGGATCTCGACAAACACAGGCGGCCTCGCCATTCAAAACCCGGAAATCCTCGTTCCAACCGAAACAAGATTTTATTCAACACACCTCCTTCCAGTGTTAGAGATCTACGAGACAACAATCAAAGATGTCGTCAAAGCCTTAGATACAGCTTCTAATCTATCGGAAGAAAGCTATTGTTCTTTTGCGAAGCACGCAAAAGAACAAACGGTATATTACACAGTCCCAAATCAAATGAAGGACTTGTCAAATATCATCAAGCAAGCAACCAAAAACTACGAACAGAATAAACAACCAACAATCAATACACTCTAATGAAGAAGATCGCACTCGTCGGTAATCTCTTATCAATATCAGGATATGGCGCCCACGCCAAATATATCTATGAATCTCTTTATCAAATCAAACTTGATAATCCAACCAAGTATTCTTTGTTTCTTGTTCCACTGGAAAACCTTGGCGATAACATTATTCAGCATCAAGATTTAACAAGAAAGTATCCAGATGATGTTCATGTCATTGTTCCAGATGCAGAATCTTTTATAAATGCACTTCCAGAATTTGATGTAGCAATCCTATGTTGCGATCCCGTGTCAGGATTTCAAATTAAATCAATGGTAAAAGCAAAACAATATGTCCTGGCAACCGCACTTACAGAAGTATCAAAACATCCAACAAGTTGGTTTGAAAAGCTAAATACATTCGACGCAATACAACTACAGTCTAAATTCCTTCAAGCTATTATCGAAAATTCAGACGATCATCCGCTAAAGAAATCAGTCTTGGATAAAACAAAAGTGGTTTATCACGCCTTCGGGGACCGACTTTCTTTTGCAAAGAAAGATGAAGAATTTTATCAACACCTAACCACAACACTCCCACTGGAAAAGTATGTATTTGTCACGGGCGACCTATCACTTGTTAATCCCTTCCTTGAAAGAAAAAATACAGTACTAACAGTATTTGAAACACTAGAAGCAATCAAAGATGACCCAACTACAGGAGTCTTTGCTAAATTCAACTTTAGAAATTCTTCTAAATCTGCTTTCAAAGAAGTAAAGAAAATACTTGATCAAACACTCAAGACACACTATCCACACCTTATTCCTTTCAAAGACAAGATAAAGTTTACAACTGACTTTATCACTGATTCACAAATGATGACGATATTCAAACACGAGAAGATTCACTGTATGGCCACCTTAACACACACCGAAGGATTTGGTATGCATCTTTTCGACGCCGTTTATAACAACCTTCCAGTCATAGCCACAAATTATTCAGCACATACAGAATTCCTGTCCGGTCTTCCAAAGGATTATTTCTATCCAGTTGATTATGACCTTGTTGATGTACCAAAGAACTGGCTGAAATCATATATGTGCCCAGGCGCACAATGGGCACAACCATCATTACCATCTTTTCAAAATCAACTAAAAGCTTGTCTATCAAAGAAAGCTAGCTTTAGATACAAAAAGACTTCTCCACAATATCTTGATATGTATAATAAAACCCATACTGTAAGTGGATGGATTTCCATACTACAATCATTGGAGAATAAAAATGGATAAAGAAAGAATCTCAGAAAAATCCCTGCAAGACAAGTTTCTTTCTCTTGCACATAAGTCTGCTAATAGACTGCAAAAGATTGATTTGGAAGTCGAAGATCCAGAATTTGTTCTTCGACTCCTTCAGATCACTTCTTCTGAAAGAATCAAGATGAAGAAGCTTGATCATTCAAAAGAATTAAAGACAAAAGAAGTCGAAGACTTATCTAAAGAAGAAACTTTGTCTTGGGAAGAATTCAAGACATCCGACTGATTATCAATGCCTTCTTTTTTAGACCACAGAATAAAGCTTTTCCCGTGGCAACTAAAAGCGATGGAGGACGTGACCCGTCCTTCAGATGAACTTGAAGTTATTTCTGTTGCTTCTGGATATGGTGCAGGTAAATCAGTATTTGCCGCACTTTCCTCTATATGGCTTTCAATAAAGAATTATCCAGAACCAGTTCTTGCCTGTTCTATATCCAATGTTCAGCTACAAAAGTCTTTATTCAAAGAAACCAAAAGAATTCTTGATGAATTTAACATCAAGAATTCTTCCCCTTTCTCCGGCGGCAAACAACAAATCAACTTCACCTTTAACAAAAAGAAACATACCATCTTCTTTTCAGGACTTGAGAACCTTGATTCAGTGATTGGTATGTCAGTATCGTCAATCATTATGGATGAGTGCGCCAGAATCCCTAATGAAAGAAACGGACAACAATCTGTCCTGAATACTCTTCTTTCCCGTATCAGAACACAATCACATATCAAACATAAAAAGTTTATCTGTGTGTCAACCCCAGACCTTTCAGAAGATGATTGGTTCAGAAAACTTTGCGAAAAAGATCTACTAGACCCAAGCGTTCCTATACACTTTCATAACATCACAACATATGATAATGTTGTGAACGGAAAACAAACTGCACAAAATATCATCTCTGCAAATAAACATAATCCAAAAATTATTGATGCTTTCGTATATGGTAAATTTATAAACTATAAAGAAGGTGCAGTGTATTATGGATATAGCGAAGACAGAAACAAAAAACCAATAACATTCGATCCTGATAAACATAAGCTTTATATTGGATTAGACTTTAATATCAATCCTGCTATTGCACTTTATTCATTCTTTGAAAATAATACTCTCTATGTATTTAAAGAATTATTTGTAAAAAATTATTCAACAGAACAACTAATAAAGGATTATATTGTTCCATCAACAAAGGTTGAATCACAAATTCTTTTTATCGGTGATGCTTCTGGATGGTCAAGACACGCGGCAACTCAACAAAGTTGTTGGGGCGCTGTTCAAAAGACAATGAAAGACCTAAAAAGAAATAATTTCGATATTCTTACAAAACAAGGAACAAAGAACGATCTTGTTTCAATCCAAGTAGAAAGAACAAATAAAAATCTATATCATGGCAATATTATTATTGATCCATCTTGCCAATACTTAATAAGAGACTTGCAATATGTAACTTGGGGTAAAGGAAACGAAGTGAATAAATCAAAACAGGATATGACTCACCTTAGCGACGCATTGAACTACTTAGTAAAGCACTTCTTTGAAGAAAAGACAGAAACTTATAGAGTTTCCACATACGGAGGAACCTAATGCCCCAAATGAATATAGAACAAAAAAGAACTTTATCTCCACAAGAAGCAACCAAACAAGGACTTCCAGCAGGTGGACTTTATACAAAAGTTGATATAACTGAATTACAAAACAAACACGATGCATATTCAGCGCTTCGTCGCGAATATATGTCCAAACTTTGTTTGTATAAAGATGTACAATCTGGCTGGAATGATTACGTTATTGAGAAAGTTGAAAAGATGATAAATAATCTTGAACTAAGAGCAGATTTATTGAAAAACTTTCAATATATCAACATCTTAAAGCAGATTATAGATACATTATCATCTGCATATCAATCAAATGTAAAAAGAGTATCTGATGATGAATTAGCATTATCACTTTACGAAGATAAATTAGATGTAAATCTTTTGCAGCTTGATAGATATTCGCATTTATTCAATACTTGTTTTTTGCATATTCAACTGAAAGAAGATAAACCTTTTTACGAGATTGTAACGCCAAACCGTATTTATGCTTGTTTAGATGACATCTATCAGAATGATGTACAAAGAGCAGAATATATTGCTATAGAGTATTACACATCACAAACCGAACACACTGGAAAGAATTCTGAAACAGTTTATTTACTTTATCGTAGAGAACAAGATGGATTTGTCTACGGATATAAGGTTGATTCAAACTTCAATATTCTTGAAACAAGAGTAGAAAAACTAAGAGATTATCCAATAACCAAGCTTGACCTTGATCCGATATCGGCAGATTTCTTTCCTGTTGGAAATGACAATCTTGTTGAATATCCAATCTTTTGTTTGGTACTTCAATCATATGTTGGTTTGTCGTTTAAATATTCGGCTGTTCCCGTTGGCTTTACAACAATCCCTTACGACAAAGATAAAGGACCACTTAATGTTGGACCAGGAGTGTTGATTCAATCAACCACTCCTGATCAAAAGTTTGAATTTATTTCTTCATCATTAGATCATAATGATTTGGCAAGATTTGTTATTGATCGTCTAAAAGAATGGGCCAAGACTTATAATATTCCTTCTGACAACTTCAATATATCATCTGAATTATCATCTGGCATCGCTAGACAGATTGCTAGAAAACCACTTTCTGATTATATCAATCAAAGAGTAAAGGTTCTTGAATATTTTGAACAACAACTATATCATCTTGTTATTCGTTTTCTTAATGATTGTAACATTGGATATTCACTAAATGAAGATGCAGATTTTCTTGTAAAGATTGAATATACCGATGTTGTTCAAACGCCAAAAGAAAAAGTGGAAGTTCAAACAATGAAGTTTGATTTGGCACAGAAGATGGTCGCGGCTGGCTTATTCTCAGATATTCAGCAAGCTATGGAGCTTATAGATGGCTAAGATTGGGAAGGGTGGAAGCAATCTGAAGATGGATACTTCAGATGTCGAAAGAGCATTGAAGGAATTTCAAGAGAAGCTGAATAAAGACATCCTCCCAGTTGCCCTAAAACAACTTCTTGAAGAAGCAAAGAAAGAACTTGTTGAATTAGCAAAACAAGGAAAGAAGTTTGATGGTTCATCTCAAAAAAGAAATGCTCCAGCAACATCCGCAAAAAAAGGCGGAAAACCACCACTAGTAGATACAGGTGTACTTACTGATGAAAGTGGATATAATGTTCAAGTGATTAATAATATTGGAACAATACAAACGACAGGACGCAATCTCAATATTATTCAGTTCTTAGAAGAAAAGGGATATATTTATTTTAGATTGCCAACACATATCAAAGGAATAACTTTAGATAAGCGTTTAGAACAAATCTTGGAAGAACTAACAAGAAATATAATACTATAACCAAAAAGAGGATCAGACTATGGAGTTAGCTGAAAGTGTTAACGGTGCGAATAGTGCTGAAAGTGTTG
>ERZ869907.146-NODE-146-length-34112-cov-12.837449_pt1 | contig 34112 bp, 55 predicted proteins | sample MGYA00579309_ERZ869907 | MGnify/ENA primary metagenome ERZ869907 (study PRJEB32216, sample SAMN09231814) | wastewater metagenome | place: USA: Maryland | collected 2016-07-30 | study: EMG produced TPA metagenomics assembly of the PRJNA472060 data set (Reclaimed... | reverse complement strand
CGACGCTCTTCCGATCTCCAGCCAATCCCCCCCACGAGACTGCGGGGGAGCCAAGGGGCACAAGGGATCGGAGCCTTTATGGCCACACAAGGGCCAAATGAGAAGGCTGTGCGCACCACGTTGCGGCAGCTCGAAATCAGTGTCGCCGATGATGCTCGAGGTCGCCTTGCGGTGACTCTTGCGAAAGCTCTCGACGGCGACGCGGGTATGGCGACAGCGGCCATCTCGCGTGAACTACGGGCAACGCTGTCAGAACTGGAAGGTCGCGGCAATGGCGACACCAACGACGACCTCAGCAAGTTCCTCGCTGACTTGTCTGCCCCGATGGTCAACACCTCGGACAGACCGCCCCACGCTGGGTGGGAAAGTCGCGCAGATCGCTGAGCTTCTCGGCACACCTTTGATGCCTTGGCAGCGACACGTTGCTGACATCGCTTACGAACTCGACGAAGAGACTGGTCGTCTCGCGTATCGCGAAGTGCGGCTCACTGTTCCTCGCCAGTCGGGCAAGACGACTCTGATGCTGGCGGCCATGACTCACCGCTGCATCGCAATGGGTGATCGGCAGCGAATCTTCTACACCGCTCAAACTGGCAAAGACGCACGACTCAAGTGGGAAGACGAACACGTCCCCGTGATCGAGCGTTCAGCACTTGCGCCGCTCATCCAGGTGCGACGCACCAACGGCAGCGAAGCCATTCGCTGGAACAACGGCTCGATCTGGTCGCTGCTGGCAACCACCGAAAGCGCCGGCCACGGCGCACAAGCTGACCTCGGCGTGCTTGATGAAGCGTTCAGCTACGTCGACGACCGACTCGAGCAAGCAATGAAACCGGCAATGGTCACGCGCCCGCAGCCTCAGCTGTGGATCGTCTCCACCGCCGGCACCGAAGACTCGCTCTACTTGAACGAGAAGATCGACGACGGTCGCATCCGTGCCTCGGCCGGGCAGACCTCATCGGTCGCATTCTTTGAATGGTCAGCACCCGAAGACGCTGAGATCAGCGACCCCGATACCTGGCGTGCGTGCATGCCGGCGCTTGGCATCACCGTGCCGATCGAAGCGATCCGCTCTGACTTCGAGTCAATGCGTGAACCCGAGTTTCGGCGCGCGTATCTGAACCAACGCCAAGATCGAGCGGCTGCTGCACCGTGGCAGATCATCAGCGAAGACAACTGGAAAGCCTGCGCCGACACATCAAGCGCAATCGCTGACCAGCCGACCATCGCTCTCGATGTCACACCATCACGCTCGATGGCGTCACTGTGCGCCGCTGGCACTCGCTCGGATGGCGCAGCCCATGTCGAAGTAATCGGCAACCGACCAGGCACCTCATGGGTGCTGGACTGGTTCGCCGCCGAAGATCGTGTGCGCAAGTACCGCAGCATCGTGATCGACCCCGTCTCCGGGGCGAACTCGCTGGTGTCTGATCTTCGCAACATGGGCTTGCAGATTGTCGAAGTTGGCACACGGCAGATGGTTGCCGGCTGTGGCAAGTTCTACGACCTCGCAACGCAAGGGCGCTTGCGTCACATTGACCAGGTGCCGCTCAACGCTGCGGTCGCTGGATCGAAGAAACGAAACCTCGGCGATGCGTGGGCATGGCATCGACGAGACAACAGCGTCGACGTGTCACCGCTCGTCGCCGCAACTCTTGCACTGCAGGCGCACATCGCGCCCGAGCTGCGTCCGCAGGGAACCCCGCAGATCGTCGACCCTTGGAGCATGACTGATGAGTGACCTACTCACCACCATCGTCGAGCTCATCGGCGCTGCACTCATCGTGGCTGGTGTCGCGATGCTTTCAATCCCTGCCGCATTGATCGCCGCCGGCGTGCTGGCGATCTGCGCTTCATTCTTGGTGGCTAACCGATGAGCATCTTTGCAAAACGCGCGCTGAATCCTGACCCCGTGCGGACCTCAGTGTGGATGCCGACAACCAACTGGTCGGGCGAATCAATTACCGAATCAACAGCGCTTGAGGTAACTGCCCTCATGGCGTGTGTGTCGCTGATCGCCGACTCGGTCGCATCGCTGCCGCTGCGTGGCATTCGCCACGTCGGCGAACGCACCGAACCTACGCCCGTTCCGAAGTGGATGGACAACAGCGACGAGCACACGCAGTACGAGCTGATTCACATGATCGTGACCTCGCTCGCTTTGCACGGCAACGCGTACATCTTCGTCGATCGCAACATCAACACCAACGCACCGATCTCGCTGACGCCACTGCACCCGACAAACGTGCAGGTCAATATCGTCAACCGCCAGCGGTACTACACCACCAACGGCATCGTGATCGACCCGAACAACATGTTGCACTTGCGCTGGTGGACACCGCCGCAATCTGCAGTCGGTCTGTCACCGATCGAGATGCAGCGCAACACGATCGGCCTCGCACTTGCCCAGGCACGCTTCGTCAACCAGTGGTACTCCGAAGGCGCAACGCCTTCGTCGGTGCTTGAGGTCGACGGCGACATGACCACAGACCAGGCGAAAGTTCTGCAGGCAACATGGGAAACCTCACACCGCCGCAAGCGTCGCCCCGCCGTTCTCACCAACGGCATGAAGTGGAAGCCGATCACCGCTTCTGCTCAAGACATGGAACTTGCCGAGAGTCGTGAGCAGACGATCAATGACATCGCGCGCATCTTCCGTGTGCCGAACTACATGATCGGCGCACGCGGTGACTCGCAGACCTACCAGAACAACGAATCGGCTGGCATGCACTTCGTCACCTACACGCTGCTGCCGTGGCTTGTGCGCATCGAGCGTGCGCTGAGCGGAATGATGGTTGCGCCACGCGAACTGAAGTTCGACACCTCAGCGTTCCTGCGGGCCAACACCACCGAGCGTGTGCGCTCGTATCAGACCGCAATCATGTCGGGCATTTTGACGCCGAACGAAGCACGCGCTCGTGAAGGCCAGGAGCCTTATGAGGGCGGCGACGAGTTTGTCATGGTGCTGCCCGGCGCAATCGTCGCAGGCACAGGCGAAGAGCCGCCGCCTGTCGGCATCGACGCAGTTCCACCGCTCTGATCATGGAGACCGCAATGACCGAAGAGCTGAACCAAGACACGGCGCAGGGGCCTGTCTCCGAACAACTGGATGAGACCATGCCAGAACAAACCCCTGTCCGATACTCCGCTATTGAGATCGAGAACCGCCGCATCGGCGGTCGCGATGTCGAGTTCCGCACCGTCGAGGTCGACGGCCTGCAGCTGCGAGCTGTGGAAGCCGACACTGAGATGCCGATGCGCTTCGCTGGTTACGCCGCCGTGTTCAACTCACCGTCAGAGCCGCTGCCTTTCATCGAGACCATCGCCCCTGGTGCGTTTCGTCGGTCGCTGAAATCTGACAGCGAGAAGCGCATGTTCTTGAATCACAACACCGACCAGGTGCTTGCAAGCACACGCTCAGCGACGCTGTCGCTGAGCGAAGATGATCGTGGTCTGTACGTCGAAGCCGAACTGCCTGAGACCACCTACGGCCGCGACCTTTCAATCCTCATGCAGCGCGGCGACGTGCACTCAATGAGCTTCGGCTTCTCGGTGCCTCGTGGCGGCGACTCATGGTCAGAAGATGGCACCTCACGCGAGCTGCGTGAAGTCATTCTGCACGAAGTCTCAGTGGTGACTGGCTTCCCCGCCTACCCCGCCACAGAAGGTGCGCAAGTACGCAGCACCGAAGAAATCGCCGAGCCGATCACTGAAGCCGAAGACGGCCTGCCAGTAGATCTCGCTCGTCGCATGCTCGAACTCAACGCCAAGCGCTGAGTCTCGAATCTGCAGCTCGGAGTTATCGCCCGGAGCGCCCCCCATGCGCAACCACCGATCGACCACCACCTGCATCCCCTAACCAAACCAACCGCCCACGGAGGCAACCATGACTGACGAACTCGTCACTCGCCTCTCGGAACAGCGCGCGCGTACCTGGGAAGAAGCTAAGTCTCTTCTCGATCACGCAGCGTCCGAGAACCGTGACCTGTCCGGTGAAGAAGCCGAACAGTTCACCCGCATGAACGACGACATCGATGCACTCGATGCCCGTCGCAAGAACATCATCGACATCGAAGCACGCGAGCGTGCAATCGACGAATCACGCGCCGCTCTCGGCGTCCCGGCTGACTTCGGCACCCGTGCCGTTGCTCCTGCCGAGAAGAACGACAGCGACATCATTCGTGAAATCGCACTTGGCGAGCGTCGCTCGTTCTCGTTCGACAAGCGTGACGTGACCAAGTCCAGCACCGGTGCACCAGTGCCGACCTCGTTCTACGATCAGCTCGTTGAACAGCTCGTCATCCAGGGCCCGATGCTTGACGGCAACGTCGTCACCATCCTCACCACGAACAGTGGCGAGTCCCTTCAGATCCCACGCACCGCCACCTACACCGCTCCAGCAATCATCGGTGAAGGCACAGCGATCACGGAATCTGACCCGACGTTCGCAGCGTTCGTCACCCTTGGTGCGTTCAAGTACGCCGCCACGTTCCAGCTCAGCCGTGAGGTTGTCGAAGATTCAGGCATCAACCTGCTTGACTTCGTCGCCCGCCAGGCTGCAGTCGGCATGGGCACAGCGGTCAACGCTGGACTCACCGTCGGCACCGGCACGACTCAGCCGAACGGCATCGTCAACGGAGCCGGCTCAGCCGTCACCGGTGGCACTGGCGTCGCTGGCGTTCCGACCTACGAGAACCTCGTAGACCTCGTCTACTCGGTTGCATCTCCTTACCGCCGTCGCGGCGCTTCGTTCCAAATGAACGCAAGCACCGTTGCTGCAGTTCGCAAGATCAAGGACGGAAACGGAAGCTACATCTGGCAGCCGTCGTTCCAAGATGGTCAGCCTGACCAGCTTCTCGGCTTCTCAGTTCTTGAGAACCCAGACGTGGTCGCAGCTGCAACCGGCGCCAAGTCGGTCATCTTCGGCGACATGGCCTCGGCGTACTACGTCCGCCAGGTCCGTGGCATCGACTTCGCACGCGACGACAGCGTTGGCTTCGTCAATGACCTCATCACCTTCCGCGTCACATGGCGTGGAGACGGTGCAGTCGTTGATGCGAACGCCGTCAAGTTTTACAAGGGCGGCGCGTCCTGATCGGACGCTAACCCCTAAACGGGCTTTGTCTGGTTGGTGGTGGTTCGTTGCCCGTGCGAGCCACCACCGGCCAACCAGACAGCACACACGGCACTCGGGCAAGGAGCATCTCATGGGCAAGAGACGGAGCAATTCACATGTGGGTGGTAATCCGCAACACAGAGGTCGAGTTACCTCCGTACCTAGCGCAATATCTAGTCGAAGCGTCAGTGGCGACACCCGTGCAGGAATCTGCTGGCACTCAAACTTCGCAGGAGCAGGCACCGGCTACGGCGTCCAGACCGCGCAAGTCGCGCGCCAAATCAAAGCCACCGGCCGACCCATCACCCTCTCCAACAACTACGGCACGCAAGGCTTCATCACCGAATGGGAAGGCATCGAAGTCCTCCCCACGGGGTTCCACCCCTACTCGGCAGACGTCCTCGACGCCCACCTCAAATACTCCCAAGAACAAACCGGTCGACCGACCGCTCTAGTCACACTCTTCGACACTTGGGTCTTCAAAGGCGCAAAGCTCGACGACATCAAAGTCATCGCATCATGGGTGCCAATCGATCACACACCGGCACCGCCGGACGTTCTCGAATGGTGCCGCCGAGACAATGTGCTGCCGATCGCAATGGCGAACTACGGCGCACGCATGCTCGAAGCTGCCGGCGTCGACCATCGCTACATCCCACACGGCGTCGACACCACAGTCTTTCGACCAGGCGCAACCGTTGACGGTGCGACAGGTCGCCAACTTCTCAAGATCCCCGACGACGCATTTGTGGTCGGGATCGTCGCTGCCAACAAGGGCATCGCACCGATGCGCAAAGCATGGGGCGAGAACCTGCTGGCACTCGGCCAGTTCATGGCAAAGCACGACGACGTCTACGTCTACATGCACACCGAGAAACGTGGCGCACAAGGCGGCGTGGATCTCGTGCAACTCGCAGGCGCTTGCGGTATCCCTGAGAACCGCATCGTCTGGACTGATCAGTGGGCCTACTACGCAGGTCTGCCGCCATTCGTGCTGGCAGGTCTGATGGGCGCGATGGATGTCAACCTCGCTGCCTCTCGTGGCGAAGGGTTCGGCGTTCCAGTCATCGAAGCCGCCGCCTGTGGCGTGCCGTCGATCGTGTCCAACTTTACCGCTCAACCTGAGCTTGTCGAAGATCACGGCTACCTCGTCTCGGTGCAGCCCTACTGGGACGCACTGCAGACCTCATGGTTCGCCACACCGCTGGTGCATTCAGTGCTCGAGGAACTTGAGCACGCCTACGACACCGCCCGAGACGCAGACCGAAAGGCTGCTGCTCGAGCACACGCTGAGACCTACGACAACAAGATCGTCTTCGACAAATACTGGCTGCCAGTGCTCGCCGAGATCGACGAACTGATGGCGAAGTGATCGCCTGGGACCGGCTCGGCAAAAGGCACGAAGCATTCGCCACCATCGCCGAGCTGCTGCCCGAAGGCTGTCGCATCGTTGAGACCGGCACCGTCAGAGACCTAGGCAACTGGGAAGGCGACGGCCAGTCAACGATCGTCTGGGACCAACTCGCCACCGACCTCGGCGGCACCGTCACCACCATCGACATCAATCCACTCGGTGCCGAACTTGTCGCCGAACTCGGACTGCAAGCAACGACCGCAATCGTCGGCGACTCACTTGATGTGATCCCGACACTGACCGGCCACGCAGACCTGCTCTATCTCGACTCGTTCGATGTCGACTTTGAGAACCCGCTACCAGCCGCAGCTCATCACCTCAGCGAACTCATGGCAGCTCTCAACCTGCTGGCCCCTGGATCAATCGTCGCAGTCGACGATAACGAAGACGACCAGGGCAAGGGCTCAGAGGTTGCGTGGTTTCTTGCCGAGCATGGCGCTAACGAAATCGTCCGCGGCTATGTCCGCGTCTGGAGAATCTAATGGCCATCACCAACGGCTACTGCACGCTTGCTGAGCTCAAGAGCGTGATGCGCATCAATGACACCGTCGACGACACCATGCTCGAGGCACGCATCACCGAAGCCTCACGAGTCATTGACCAACACTGCGACCGTCGCTTCTATGCCGACGCCAACGCAACCGCTCGGCTCTATGTTCCACCGGTTAGCGATCTGGTCATGGTTGACGACATCTCAACCACCAACAGCCTGGTCATCAAGACCGACTCGGCTGGAGACGGCACCTACGCCACGACACTCACAGCTGCGCAGTATCAGCTCGAGCCAGTCAACTCACTGGCCAAGGGCTCACCGATCACGATGATTCGCCCGGTGAACCTCTCGTTCCTCACCACTGCCGCCCCCGCCTACCTGCAGGTCACTGCCAAGTGGGGATGGCCATCAATACCTTCGCCAGTTACCTCGGCGTGCATCCTCCTGGCTGGTCGACTCGTCAAGCGTGGCGACTCGCTTCTCGGCGTCGCCGGCTTCGGCGATCTCGGAGCCATCACCGTGCGCGCAATCGATCCCGATGTCGAGCGCATGTTGCGCCCGTATCGCAATCCGGTTGTGGCCTAATGGCTGGCACCGCCTCTTCAATTCAGACTGCACTCGGCGTTCGTCTTGCAACCATCTCAGGGCTGCGAGTCGCCGATCATCTGCCCGAGCAAGTGAACCCGCCGATGGCAGTCATCCAGATGCAGTCGGTGACCTATCACCGCGCGATGGCTGGCGGACTTTCCGAATGGGAGTTCACCATCAGCCTTGTCGCTGGTCGCATGGGTGATCGAGTAGCGCAGCGCTATCTCGACGGCTGGATGAGTTACGCCGGCACGCAATCTGTGCGTGCAGCAATCGAAGCCGACAAGACCCTTGCCGGCAACTGCTCAACGCTCAAGGTCGGCGAGATGATCGCCGTGCGCCCTCTTTCGCTTGGTGATGCCTCGTATCTCACCTGCGAGTTCAACGTCACCGTCCACGCATAGGAGTCACTCGTGAACACCTACAAGATCGTCGGCCCACTCAACGTGGTGGGCCACGAACCCGGCGAGATCGTCAGCGATGACGACCTCAAGGGTTGCGACATCGAGCACCTTATCGGTGCTGGTCATCTCGCAAGCACCAAGTCCAAGACCACCAAGGTCGAAACAGCAACATCTACCCAGGAGGACTAAGCCGTCATGGCCATCGTCATCACCAATGCCAACGTCTCCATCGGCGGCGTGGACCTCTCAAGCCACATCACCAAGGTGACACTTTCAACCTCGCGCGCCGAGATCGAGACCACGACATTCGGCAACACTGCCGTGCGTCGCGTTGCCGGTCTCGCTGACTCATCAGTAGCGATCGACTTCAACCAAGACTTCGCAGCTGCGTCAGTCGAAGCCACGCTGTATCCGCTGATCGGCAGCACCGCTGCTGTCATCGTCAAGCCCAACGGCACCGCCACCGGCACCGCCAACCCGGCGTACTCCTTCTCCGCTCTGATCACAGAATGGATGCCCCTGGACGCCCAGGTAGGGGAGCTTTCGCAGGCATCGGTGACATTTCCGATCGACGGCACCATCGCCAAGGCGACGGCCTAGTCATGGCTGCTCTCATGCGTCTTCGGGTCGTTCCTGCACAGGGCGAGCCGTATGAGATCCCTGTCACCCCCAAGGTCATCGTCGCTGCCGAGCGTCAGTTCGCTAAGCCGATGACCCAACTGTTCGGCCAGGACGCTTCCTATGAAGCGCTCTGCTGGGCAGCCTGGAAGGGCTCGCACGTTTCCGGTCTTGTGGTCAAGCCGTTCGATGAATGGCTCGACGACATCGACTCGATCGAAGCCGGCGACGAGCCGCGCGTCCCTTTAGAGAAAGCATGACGATGCTGGTGGCGCAGGTCTCTGTCGCCACCAGCATCGCACCCAACGATCTGCTCGACACTCCGCCGGACGTGTTCTGGGCGATCGTTGCGGTACTGAAAGAACAATCTCGGAAGGGGTAGTCATGGCCAAAAAGGTCAAGGGCATGGCCACCGAAATCGAGAGCGGTGGACTCGAAACCACCGTCGTGCTCAACGGCTACAACGAGTTCAAGAAACAACTGAAACTCGCAGACGCTGATCTTCGCAAAGCGATGGACAAAGAGATCAAGAGCTTCATCACTCCGGTCTCATCTCTTGCTAAGTCCTACGTCCCTTCCGTTGCGATGCGCAACTGGAAGAGCGGCGGCAACGGCGTGTGGAGTAGTCGACTCGGCTGGGATCAATCAGAGGTGCTGAAGGGCATCGTCGTCCGCCAAGGTGGAAGTCGAAGCAAAGGCTCAGCAACCTCGGCAGCCTGGCGAATACAGAACAAGTCACCCGCCGGCGCAGTGTATGAACTAGCCGGCAAGAAATCCTCGGGCAGTGGCACTGCTGGCATGAGCTTCATCAACGCCATCACGCTGCGTGGCGGCAGACCATCTCGCCTGATCTGGCGTGCATGGGATGCCAAAGGCGGCGAGCAAGCGATCACTCGGTCAGTGCTCGAGACGATCAACAAGTTTGAGAACGAGCTGCAACGAAAGCTCGACTAACGCAGGACTGAGGACGCCATGGCTGTCAATCTGAATGTCATCTCTCAGTTCGATGCGAAGGGCCTCAACCGGGCGCAAGCCGAACTCGACAAGCTCGCCTCAAAGACAACGAGCATGTCAACGAAACTCTCAGGCGCAGCAAAGGTCGCTGGCGCAGGCATCCTTGTCGGCGCTGGCGCAGTCGCTGCCGGCCTCTTTGAGATTGGTTCGTCATTCGACGAAGCCTTCGACAACATTCGCATCGGCACCGGCGCAACCGGTCCAGCACTCGAGGCACTGCAAGCCGACATGAAAGCGGTCGCCGGCGCAGTGCCTGCATCGTTCGGCGATGCTGGCAAAGCCATCACCGTCTTCTCACAGAAGCTCGGCCTCACCGGCGCACCACTGCAGACGCTCTCAAGCCAGGTGCTCGAGCTCTCACGCATGACCGGCACCGACCTCGGCGGCAACCTCACAGCAGTCACCGACGTGTTCAACAACTTCGGCGTCGGTGTTGCAGATCAATCGAGCAAACTCGATCTCCTCTTCCGTGCCTCACAAGCCTCAGGCGTGTCGGTAGCGGAACTTGCCGGCACCATGAGTGGAGCCGGCGTTGTTCTGCGTGAAGTTGGTCTCTCCTTCGACCAGTCCGCAGGCTTCCTTGCCACACTCGCCAAGGCTGGCGTGGATGCTGGCGACGTGATGCCGGCGCTGTCGAAGTCCCTGGCGACTGCAGCCAAACAAGGCAAAGACGCCTCGAGCGTCTTCACCGAAACCTTCAACGCAATCAAGGGCGCACCTAGCGACGTTGCTGGCGCAGGCATTGCGCTTGATGTGTTCGGCGCTAAGGCTGGACCGAAACTTGCAGCCCTCATTCGTGAAGGCAAACTCTCCTACGAAGACATGACCGCAGCAATCGCTGGCGGCAGTGACACCATCCTTGGTGCAAGTGGCGACACTCAAGACTTCGCCGAGAAACTCACCATGCTCAAGAACCGTGTGTTCTTGGCCATTGAACCGATCGCCACCAAAGTGTTCAACGCTATCGGCGAGGCAATGGACAAGCTTGCTCCCAAGATTGAGCAGCTGACCGCATGGATGACCGAACACAAAGACGTGATGAAGATCGTCGCTGGCGTGCTCGGCGGCGTACTGCTCGTCACGCTCGCTGCCTACACCGTCTCAATGATCGCAGCAGCAGCTGCGACTATTGCTGCAGCTGCACCCTTCATCGCTATCGGCGTCGCCATTGCCGCAATGGTCGCTGCCGTCATTTATCTCTGGAACAACTGGGACCAAGTGTGGGCGTGGATCATGAACCACAAAGCCTATGCAGCAATCATCGCCGTACTTGGTAGCGCAATCATTGTGCCGATCGTCCTGCTTATCGCGACGATCAAGTGGCTGCAGGCCAACTGGGAAAACGTCTGGTCAAAGATTCAAGCCGTCACCAGCTTCGTTTGGGGCATCATCAAGCCGATCTGGGATGCGATCTCTTTCTACATCACCAACATCTTGATCCCTTACGTCAACTTTCTCTGGGATGTTTTCCAGAACGTGTGGACGTGGATCAGCGAGAAGATCACCCAAGTCTGGAACAACGTCATCAAGCCGATCTGGGATGCGATCTACGGCTACATCGTCAACTACCTCATCCCCTGGTATCAGAAGTTGTGGGAAATAGTTCGAGTGGTCTGGGACAACGTCTCTTCAAAGATCAGCACCGCTTGGGGCGTCATCTCGACAGTGTTCGAAAACATCAAGAACGGCATCGCAACGGTTTGGGGATTCTTCCAGACAGCCAAAGACATCATTGGCAACGTCTTCTCAGGAATCAGCAACGCAATCACTGCACCCTTTGAGGCTGCCTTCAATGGCATCAAGAACATGTGGAACAACACCCTCGGCGGCTTCTCTGTCACCGTCCCCGATTGGGTGAAATACACAGGCGTCGGCGCACTTATCGCTGGCAAGGAGTTCAAGATTCCAGAGTTCGCTACTGGCGGCATGTTCAACACTGGCGTCAGCGGCGGCTCAGGTCTCGCAGTTCTGCACGACAACGAGATGATCCTGAACCCGCAGCAGCAGAAGGCACTCTTCAGTGGCGGTGGCCTCGGTGACGTGAATGTTTATGTGAATCAAAGTGATGCTTCACCTTATGAGATCGGCAAAGAGCTGGTGTGGGCTATGAGGGTTTCACGATGAGTGACTGGCAGATCACGTTCAATGGTTTGACAATTGGAGATGCCACATACGGCATCGAACAATTGACTGGTTTCCACGACAGCCCCGACGTGCGCAGCTCAGATCAAATGCGTGCCCGATCACACGGGCAATGGTCGTCACCGGATTTCTTGGGTGGCCGCACCGTGCAAGCATCTATCACCATCAATTCACAACACCCGTCATCAGCTGCATGGCAGGCATTGTCACAAGCATTGGTTACAGGGCAACAATCAGAATCTGTTTTGAGTGCAACCATCCCTGGTGTTGCCTACGGAAACACCGTTCAGGTCAATGCCCGTGTCCGCAAATTGTCGTTGCCAATCGACATGAATTACACATTCGGCGTTGGTCGTGCTGAGGTTGAATGGCATTGCACTGATCCACGCATTTACAGCTCAACGCTCACAACACTGACAACTACACAGGCAACGTCTAGCGGCGGTTTGTTACTTCCGGCCCTTGCTCCGCTTGCTTTCATTGGTACTGCAACGGGCGGTCAAGTTGTCGCCACCAATTCCGGTGAGTTTGATGCACCGTGGACCGCTGTCATCAGTGGCCCGGTCATCAATCCGCGCATTGAAAACGTGACAACTGGCAAAACAATTTCATTCACGGGTGAACTCGGGGAGGGTGACACGCTCACTATTTCTTCCCTCGACCGCACCGTTCTGCTGAATGGAAGTACTTCCCGCTATTCGTGGCTCACTGCTGGCTCATCATGGTTTGACCTTCCGGCCGGTGACACCACGGTTCGTTTCGCTGGTGCATCAGGTTCAGGTTCCATCAATTTATCTTTCCGCTCTGTCTGGATTTAGGAGAAACACATGACTGTTCGCACCGTCCCGATTTTTATTGACGGCAACACACATCCAGGCGAGGAAACACGCCAGTCACTTGGCGCACTTCTTGGCACCTCAACCGGTTCTTTTGCTGGCGGTGTCGGTGCGTCGGATCGTGCGCATGGTGTCGTCAATGCTTCCGACTTTCAAGTTGCTCAACGTGCCGCCGGTGCGAACATGAGCGTGGATGTTGCGGCCGGGTATGCATGGATTCGTGGCACCGAGTCAGCGCATCAGGGTGCGTATCACGTCTACAACGATGGCACGGTGAATCTTTCGGTTGCTGCGTCGGATGCTACAAACCCTCGCATCGATCTTGTCATCGCGAAGGTTCAGGACGCGTTCTACTCCGGTGCGACTCGCACCGCATCAGTGACCGTCGTTACTGGTACTGCTGCCGCTTCGCCTACCGATCCGACGCTACCGGCCAATGCGTTAGTTCTTGCGCGTGTCCGAGTTCCTGCCACTTCAACTTCTGTTGTCACCGCAAACATCACCGATGTTCGGACGCGTGCCGCGTCGGGTTCTGAGTCTTACACTCGCACCGGTTTCAAGAACGCAATCATGAACGGTGATTTTCGTATCAACCAACGCGGCTTCACTTCGTCCACAACTTCTGCCACGTACGGGTTTGATCGTTGGGTGCAACTCAACAGCGGCGGTACTGTTACTTATTCGTCACAGACTTTCACGGTTGGCACTCAGGTTGGCGAGTTTCAGCCGGAAAAGTATGCCCGTCTTGTCACGTCTGGTCAGTCCGCTGCCGGTGACTTTGCAAAACTTCGGCAGTCAATTGAAAACGTGCGCACTTTTGCTGGGTCTACTGTCACGGTTTCGTTTTGGGCGAAGGCGGCAACGTCTGCTGCTGCAACTCCGGCGAAGATGGCTGTAGAAATGATCCAAAATTTTGGTTCGGGTGGTTCGCCGTCTGCTGATGTCAATACTTACGCTGGACAGGTGACGTTGACCACATCATGGGCTCGGTATGCGGTCACGATCGCGATTCCGTCAATTAGTGGTAAGACGATTGGCACGACAGCGAACACGTCTGCATTGCAATGTGACTTGTATGCCTCTGCTGGTTCTTCTCTCAATTCCCGCACCGGCACTCTTGGTATTCAATCAAACACGTTTGATATTTGGGGTGTGCAAGTTGAACGTGGCGGTTATGCAACCTCATTTGAGGAACGTCCGTTAGCGCAGGAACTCGCAATGTGTCAGCGGTACTATCACACCACCAATTCCGGTATGGCGCAGGTACCGGGTAACGCGGGAGTCGGGGTAAATACTTCAAGGATCAATTCGCAGGTGAAGTTTGCTCAGGAAATGCGCATCACGCCTGTTGTTGTGATTTACAATTACAACAACTCAGCAAACCAAGTTTCGTCGTTCTCCGGGGCAGACAATCTCGGTGCCAATGTTGTGCCTATCGCAGAGCAGTTTGGGCCTAGGGGATGGGTTGGACTCTCTAGCACTACCGGCGTTTTTTCTACGGGCGCACATTACTGGTACTGGTACACCGCAAACGCCGAGTTCTGATGGCTCTCTACCGGGTTATCTCCGCTGACCTTCGCACCGGCACACGCATCGCTGAACTCAACGTCACCGGACTTAGTTACGGTTCACGACTCAACAACTGTGGTGATCTCAGCGGAACCGTTGCACTGCCAGCATTGACATCAGCGGGGAACGCTGGTGTTGCTGCACAAATCAACTCTGCCGTTGACGAGGGACGCAGGCAGATCATTGTTGAACGTGACGGTGTTGTTGTGTGGTCCGGTATTTGTTGGCTGGCACCGTACAACGATGACCCGCCTAGCCGAGACATTCGCGCCGCAGAGGATTGGTCATACTTTCGCCATCGTGTCATTTCGTCTACACAAACTTTCACTGGCATTGACCAGTTGACCATTGCACAAAATCTGATTGACTACGCCACCGGTCGGACAACAGACCCCGGCGGCCCCGGCGATGTCGGTGTCACAGTCGAATCATCCGCATCAGGTGTTTTGCGGGATCGTGTCTACAACAACTACGAATTGAAACCTGTCGCAGAAGCAGTAGAGCAACTCAGTCAAGTTGACAACGGTTTCGATTTCGCCATCGATGCAGCATGGGACTCCGCAACTGGCGAACTTGTAAAAACATTTCGCACGTCATACCCTCGACGCGGAAGCGGCTACCAAACAACCGGCCTTGTTTTCGAAGTGGGCCGCAATGTCATTGATTGGAATTGGCCTACTGACGGCACGATCATGGGCAACAAAGTTTGGGCTGTTGGTCGTGGCGAAGGTTCAGCGATGCTCATTTCATCGCAATCGGATGTTTCACAAATCCAAAAGATCGCTGACGGCGGTCCCGGATATCCACTATTGGAAACAACGGTGAGCGTGTCTGATGTTTCTGTTCAGTCAACATTGGATGCGTTAGCAATCGCAAAGTTGAAATCGTCTGCAACACCAGTCACGTTGCCTGAAATAACGGTGAAGGCTGATGTGGACCCGATCTTTGGTTCATACATCACCGGCGACTCTTGCCGATTCATTGTTCCACCAAATGTGTCACCACGGTTCCCTACTGGTTTGGACACGTTCTTGCGCATTGTTGGTTGGGATGTGTCGGTGTCTGATGACGGATCCGAATCGGTGAAGCTCATTTTAGGAGCAGAGTTCAATGGCTGACATTCAACTACCCGCAGACCTGTCAGCGATGATGGCTGATTATGAACGGCGCATCAGAGTTTTGGAAACTGCACCACGGTTGGAAAACTCTTCATTGCCGTGGGCGTCTGCAACTATTGACGCAACATTCAACACGTCATCAGCAACAGCGGTTGATTCAGTTCCCGCTGCTCCTGTCGTCACCATTGATGTTGGGCAAACGGGCCGTGTTCTTGTAACTGCCACTGCATACATCGGGTTGAACTCAACAGCACAGACAGGGTCCGTTGATCTCTACATTGACGACATCGCCTACGTCAACATTCTTGCGTTGTCGAACAATGCATCGACGATTGCTTCAAATGTGTCTAGTTCCAGAGTTATTACGGGGCTGACGTTGGGCTCTCACACGTTTGTTCTGAAGTATCGGGCCAGCACTGGCAACGTGAACTTCTCAGGCCGTTCACTCATCATTCAACCTTTTTAGGAGCAGACATGCCTACCGTCGACGAGGTTCTCAACATCGAGCGCAGCTTCCTCGGCGAAGGTGGGCAGCGTTTCTGGAACTGGTATCCAGCAGCCCCTGGCACCGCTTGGTGCGACATCTTCCAGAGCTACTGTCTCAGCGCTGTCGGCATCCCGACTCACTTCGCATGGGTCTCTGCTCACTTCGACTACTACCGAGCGCAAGGTCGCACCTCTTACGACATTCGCTCTGCAACTCCTGGATCGCTCATCGCCTTTGAGTGGAATCAAACACCAGGCGGCTACGACCACATCGCAATGGTTGAGAGCGTCGATGCCAATGGCGTCACCGCTATCAACGGCAACGTCAACGGCTCACGAGTCCAGCGCCTGTGGCACCCATTCAACGGCGGCGGCATCGCCGAGGTTGCCTTCCCCGAATACTCAATCGCACCGACACCAACGCCCACCAATGCAAAGGACCGCGACATGTTTCATCTCACCAACCAGCAAGGTCTTGAGCAATACGTCGCTTTGACTGAAGGCGGGCAAGTCGTGACTTGCTGGACCGCCAAGCCTGGCGGCACGTTCAATACTTGGTCAGAACTGAAGCCTGGCATCGCTGGCTCAAACCTGAGCGCAGAGATGCTGCCCAATGGATGTTTCAGCGTAACTCTCGCCGCTACTGGCGAGCTGTGGGCAACCTGGCAAGAAACCCCTGGTGGACCTTGGGTTGATTGGTTCAAGGTCAACGATCTACGCAAGTTTCTCGGCGCGTAGTCCGATGCTTGCCCAAGCCTCGACGGCCATCAGCGACGGTCCCGGCTTCGGCGCTGCCGAATGGGTCGCAATCCTCACCGGCATCTCACTTGTGCTCGGTGCCATCACCACTCTCGTCGTGCAGATCGTGAAGCTGCGCACCGAGAACCGTGACCAGCACGACCAGAACGCGCGCGCCAACGCTGAACGCTTCGACGAACTCATCGGCGACGTGAAGCAGATCGGCGGCGATGTTCGTGCCGTTGATGCCAAGGTTGACGCACGCTTCGACGCTGTCACCGACGAGCTGCACCGCCACGAGGCTGTGCACCATCGCGGCAAGCGTCGCTGGTAGTTCTTTCCCTCAACAGACGGGCGACTGCATGTCTGATTCAACGCGCACGCACCTAGTCATTCCTGACTGCCAGGTGCAAGCAAACGACGAGTACCTCACCGATCATCTCGGCTGGGTCGGCCAGTACTGGCTCGATCACCGCAAAGAGATCGACGTGACCGTCTGCCTCGGCGACTTCAGCGACCTCAACTCACTCAGCTCATTCGATAAAGGCAAGCGGCAATTTGAGGGTCGTCGTCTGGCTGCTGACTTTGAAGCAACGCGCGCTGCGATGGATGTGCTGATGGCACCGATTACCAAGTTCAATCGCAAGGCTGTCGCAATCAAGGACAAGAAGTACCGCCCAGAGATGCACCTAACTCTCGGCAACCATGAGTACCGAATCAACAAGACCGTTGACTCAATGGCCGAGCTTGAGGGCGTCATCTCTACTGATGACCTCGGCTACACCGAAGCGGGCTGGAAGGTTCACGACTTTCTCAAGGTCGTTGAGCTTGATGGTCTGCACTACTCGCACTATTTCTACAACCAGGGCAACGGGCGACCGATCGGCGGCAACATCGAGACGCGCCTGAAGTCAATCGGCGCATCGTTCGTGCAGGGCCATCAACAGGTTCTGCAGTGGGGATGTCGCTATGTCATGGGCAAGCCGCAGATGGGCCTCGTCGCTGGCGCTTGCTACATCGGACGATCACCCGCTGACTATCGCGGCCCACAGGCCGAAGAGTGGCGCGGGATTCTCATGTTGCGCAACGTGCACGACGGCATGGCCGACATCGAAACCGTCAGCCTTGACGCGCTTTGCCGCCGCTACGAAGGCGTCAGCCTCGCCAAGTTCACACAAACCATCTACTGACCACCGCCTGCAGGGAGGCAATCGTGGACACTCAACCGGGACCACTCTGGGACTCAGTCACCGCCGAAGCCGATCGCCTGGTGCACGGCAATCGTGGTGCTCTCTACAACCATCCCAGCATCGACTACGGCCGCACCGCTGAGATCTTTGAAGCCATCACCGGCGTCACTCTCAGCGTGCCTGAGGCAGTCGCCTTTATGCTGAGCGTGAAGCTCTCACGCATCGGCAACGCACTCGATCAGCAGTTCACCGCCGACATGGTTCGTGACTCGATCGTCGACCTCGCCGGCTACGCAGACTGTCTCTACGCCGTCTGGTCAGACGCCAGCGACGAAGCAATGGATGAGTCGCTGGTTGCTTTCCTCGACGAACTCGAAGATGAGTGAGCAGGTCTGGTCGTGGCTGATACTCGCCTGCGATCTGGCTGGCCTCGGCGTCTACGCGCTCGTCATCGAGCGTCGCATCTGGTGGGGCTGGTGCCTGACCGCATCACTGACCGGCGTGCCTTTTCTCGCCTACTCAACGCTCGGACCTCAACCGCTGCCCGCCTTCACCGTCCTCGCCTGCGTGTGGATGGTCGTGCACCTTCGCAACGCTTATCTCTGGAAGCGTGAGTCGTGACCTGCATCGTCGGCCTCGAGCATGACGGCACCGTCATCATCGGCGGCGATGCCGCTGCAGTCGAAGACACACGCATCACCCGCTACACCGAGCCGAAAGTGTTCACCGTTGGTGAGTATCTGATCGGCTACTGCGACTCGTTCCGAATGGGCCAACTGCTGCAGTACCGACTCAAGGTGCCGAAGCAAATGGTCGACGACGACATGACTCACATGTGCACCGTCTTTGTCGACGTCTGCCGCAAGCTCTTCCACCAGGGAGGCTTCGCCAAGAGCAGCGACAACGAAGACAGCGGGGGAGTGTTCCTAGTCGGCTATCGGGGCGCTCTCTACTGCATCGACGAGGATTACCACGTTGGGCGCTCAATGCTCGGTTACGAAGCCATCGGCTGCGGCGATCACCTAGCGCTCGGCTCACTGGCCTCAACTCAAGGCGACCCAGCAGCTCGAGTCGAGATGGCACTGCGAGCAGCTGCGCTGCATTCGACCTCAGTCTGCGAACCCTTCACCGTTCTCACCCAATCAACACAGGAGCCATGACCATGTTCACCGCCACCTTCTGGAAGTCAGCCGCCGAGCGCGCGATTAAGACAGTCGCTCAGGCGCTCATCGCCGTGCTGGCTGCCACGACCTTCGACTGGTTCACCGCCGACTGGCAAGCCATCGCCGGCACCGCCGCCACCGCTGGCGTGCTCAGTCTTCTGAGCTCGATCGCTTCGGCTGGCATCGGCGACAAGGGCAGCACCTCACTGATGACGCTGCCAGTGAACGCCACCATCCCTCCAGGCTCAGAGATTCTCTGAGCAAGATCCCCGGCTCGATCACGCAGTCCCCTGCTGCTGCGAATGGAAGCGATCAGACCTTCAAGGGCTGAGCCCGCAACACCTAACTGAGCCGGTCTGCGAAGATCCCCCGCTAGTGCCAATAGGCCACGGCGGGGGATCTTCTGCGTTACGGCTTCGACTGCATCGCCTCGATCAAACTGGCCAGCAGTTGGTTGGTGCGTTGCTGCTCTGCCAGCAGTCGCTCCAGTCGATCGTTGGTTTCGCCTTGCGCCTTCTTCATCTGCACGAGCATTGCTGAATCGGTGCCGAGACCCATGTGAGCCGCCTTTCGTTCGCCTTATCGAATCCCACTGATGTGGGGCGATGCCCCACACTAAGCCTGCGAGGCGCTCTGCGGGCCACACAGCGGGCAATCGCGCGATGTGTACCGACGTGTACCAGCAGCCCCTGCGATGCCTTGCGTGCGTTGGGCGTAGACGCAAGTCATGGTTGTCTACAAACCCCTCGGCCTAAATCGTCGCCGCTCGATCGGCAAGTGCCAGTTAGTCTCGCGGCGAAGAAAACCGAGGGGGCTGGCAGGGGTTTTTTTGGTACACAAATTGGCGTTTTTTGTGTACCAAATGGTGTACCAGGGGCCCAAAATCCCAAGTGCCCCTTGAACGTGTAGAGGGCGCTTAAACCCCCCGGGAGGCAACTTCTTGTGGGTTCAAATCCCACTCCGGGCACGATCAGAAACCCTGCAAAAAAGCGGGGTTTTTGTTGGTTTTGTGGACAGTTTCGGAGCGCGTGCGTTATCTCCACCGATGGCCCGAATAGGCCCGAATCGGTGCGAATCGGTACACAAATGTGTACCGTGATGTGTACCGCTAGGGATCTGGAAGGGCGAGACGTGGCGATCGACAACCATCGAGACAAGTGGAGAGCACGTTGGCGCGACGAGAACGGCGCTCAGCGGGCCAAGTCTTTCGACACCAAGAAAGAGGCAGCTGCGCACCTTGCCTCGATCACGACCGACATCAAGCGTGGAGTCAGGACCGCTTATGACGGCTCAATCAGAGTGTCGGACTTGGCTCAAATGTGGATTGACGCCTCGCTGCATCTCGCTCCTGGCACTGTCTGGACTTACAAGCGAGACCTCAACCGCTACATCTTGCCGACGTTCGGCGACAGCAAAGTCTCAGCGCTCACGCCGCCAGCAGTTCAGCGATGGCTGGCTCAAGAGTTGAAACGTCTCGCGCCCTCAAGCGTTCGTCGGCATCACCGCACTCTGGCCACGATGCTCAACTGGGCAGTCGACCAGGGGATCGCTGCGACGAACGTCTGCGACAAAGTCAAAGCGCCACGCATCCCTCGACGAGACATGGAGACGTTCACCGTTGAGCAGATCGAAGCAATCGCAGCTGCCATTCCTGAGCGTTACAAGTGTCTCGTGTTGGTGGCTGCCTATGGCGGGCTGCGATGGTCTGAACTGATCGGTCTGCGTCGCATGGATGTGAAAGGCGCGCGCATCACCGTCGCTGGGCAGCTCATGAGGCTTGACGGCGAATGGCTCAGAGAAGATCCGAAGACTGCAGCCGGTCGGCGCACAATCATCCTGCCGGCCTCTGTCGCAGCCGAGCTTGAGGCTCACCTTGGCGAGTTCACTGGCCCGAGGTCATCGTCGCTTGTCTTCACCAGCTCGTTCGGCAACCCGATCTCTCAGAGTTTTCGACGCAACATCTGGTACCCAGCCTGCTATGCCGCAGGCATGGGGGAGCAGGTCATCAGAAACCACAAGCCGGCATACGTCAACATGCCTCGCTTTCACGATCTACGCCACACCTCAGTCGCCCTGGCGATCAACGCTGGCGCTCATCCAAAGGCAATCCAGCAGCGACTCGGCCACGCCTCGATCGCCATCACGATGGATCGCTACGGGCACCTCATGGCTGGCATGGATGCCGAACTGGCGGGCGATCTTGACTCATTGCGTTCTTTAAAGAAATAAGTGCTACCGCTTGGCAGGTGACAACGGTCACGGTTAGGTTGCAGAAGCACTAACGGCGACTCACCTAGGCGGGTAGAGAATGAGTAAGGCGATCACCCCCCCCCGCAGGGTCTGTCAGAGGCTAAGGGTATGGTCGAACGCATGTACGGCGGGCTTGGGCGCGACTTTCTTAATGTGATTGGAGCATTGATTGACGCCGGGACCGATCCAGTGATCGTTGTCCAGGTGGCACAAGTGCTACGAGATCGACTACTACTGACGGAGCGTGCGCATCATGGCGATGATGACATCGGCATGGGCTGGGCTGTATCGAGGGTCAGCGAGGATGGCGGCCTCGATGTCGTCGATCTGACTGCCAACCGGAACCCAACCCAAGCGGCTTGACAGTGTTCCCGGAGGAACGTCAAGCAACTCTTCGATGAGCAGCAACTGCGGCCTCGATGGCTCGCCTTCGCCGCCACGAAACCACTGGCTGACAGTGGTCTGTGCCACCTTGACGCCGTTCTCGCTTAAATACGCGGCAAGAGCAACCTGCGTGCCTACGCCCGCAGCTTCTGCTGCCTCCTTTAGAGCAACGCCAAACGCCAAACGCTGTTCAGGAGTCGACTGCCTACTCCTAGCCATACTGAGACCCTACCGAAACAAAACATAAATTCCTGTTGCAGTATCGGTGTAAATGCTTGACTAGCGGATAACCCGCTACTACGGTACGGCCCCATGGAGCCACTCAATACCGAATCGGGCCAACTCGGGCGACTTCGTGACCTTCCTTGGCTGGTCGAATACACCGGTCTGTCGAAGGACACGATCTACGAGCTGGTCAAGCAGAACCGCATCCCCGTCACACGCATCGACCGTCGTCTGCGCTTCGACATCGTTGCCATCGACAAGTGGATCGGGCGACAGACCACAACGCCAGGGCGTGTCGCATGAGCGGCGCGAACATCACCTGCGCCAACTGTCGCAAAGTGTTTTGGCACGACGACGACGCAGCACAGGCGCATGCGTTTCTCAATCACAAGTGCGCTGAGACCAAGCGCTCACAAACAGTCACGAACTACTCGTCAGTCAGCGACAACGAGTGGAGTGTAATCACCGCACGCTTGAACCATCCGTCGAGCTACAGCCCGGACGGTGCAGCGTGAATCGCGCGACACTCAAACAGACGCTGCAGTTCAGCGCACTGGTCGTCGGCTTTGCATTGTTGCCGACACCAGTCGAAGCGATCGCCAAGTCCGATCTGCTCTTTCCGATGATCGGTCTCACTGCTCTCTGCGCAGCAGCTGCGTGCGCAATCTTCGCATGGCCGGCCAAGCGATGAAGTCCGACTGGCTCGCAATGAGCGCTGTCTTCTGCATCGTCTTCATCGTCATGTTGTGGGTGTGGCTCATCACTGGCGGCGTGCTGTGACGAACCCTCAGAAGCGCAAAGGCTCAGACGCTGAGCGTGCCGTCGTCGAGTACCTGGCGACACTCGGAGTGCAAGCGCAACGCATCCCCGCCGGCGCAACTGATGATCGCGGCGATCTGTTCGTGCCGATCATCGAGTGGCCGAGCATCGACGTGAAGAACTACACGAGCTACGCCGGCCAACTGTCGCACTGGATAGATCGAGCCAACGACCAGGCACACCACGCAGGTCGCCGCTTCGGCGTCGTGTGGTTCAAGCGCACACGCAAGACCAGCCCTGCTGATTGGTACGTCGCAATGAGCGGCGAATCCTTCACGACCCTCATGGCCATGATCGGAGACAAGCCGTGAACGAGCACCAGATCGACCGCATGAAAGCTCGACTGCTGGAAGAGTTCCTTGCAGCCGAGATTGATCGCGAAGTCGTCAGCGACGCCATCGAGATGCTTGAGGTCTGCCGCCGCCGCATCGCTCACCTTGATCGACTTGTCGACGCACTGCAGGCAGAGATCGCCTTCCAACGATCGTGCGGTCCGACGTGAGCCACTGGTCTGATCGAGCAGCGTGCAAAGGACTCACCGACGTGATGTTCCCGGTGCGTGGTGACTGGCAAGGCGTGGAACGTGCGAAAGCAATCTGCGCGACCTGCCCAGTGATCGAGCAGTGCCTTGAATTCATCAGTCGCAACCCTGAGCGCTACGGCATCTGGGCAGGCATCGCTGGCAAAGAGATCACCGAAGAGCGCAAGCGTCGGGAAATCATCCCGAACAAAGCCAAGCACGGAAGCCGAGCGAAATACACAGCCGGCTGCCGATGCGAGCACTGCACCGAAGCGAACGCTGATTACAAGCGCAAGACGCGCAACACCTTCGCAGCTTTCTAACCAATCACAAAAGGACACGGGCATGACTGCAACCGACGAACTCACACAACAGCCGACTCGACGTGACCGCTGGGGTCGCTACTTGGTGCTGCCCGAAGGTGGCACAAAGCCGATCGGCTACACACGCGCCACCACCGTCGCCAAAGCGCTTGACGACTCAGGCGGTCTGCTGTCGTGGGGCAAGCGCATGGTTGCGCTCGGTCTCGCACAGCGTCCCGACCTTGTCGCCCTGGTCTCGACTACTGCCGACACTGACAAGAAGACGCTTGATGACATCTGCGAACGAGCTGCCGAGCAAGGTGGCGCAACTGTTCGTCGAGATCTCGGCACTGCAGTGCATGGGATGCTTGAGAAGTCGTGGTCAGATCCCACGTTCGTCGCGCCGGACCCCTACGGCAGCGATGTGCGAGCCGTTCACGATGCGCTGGCGACCGCCCGCTTGCGCGTCGTGGACGGTTTCGCCGAACGCATGATTGTCCACGATCGTCACCAGATCGCAGGCACCTTCGATCTGCTCGTCGAAGACGAGACCGGGCAGAAGTTTGTCGCCGACATCAAGACCGGCTCGTCACTGCTCGGCGCTCTCGCCTTCGCTGTGCAGCTGTCGATCTACGCCAGCGCTGACGCTCTCTACAACCAGGGCGCAGCAAAGGACGGCAGCGAAGACACTCGTGAGCCGATGCCAGAGGTGTCGAAGTTGCACGGCGTCATCATTCATGTGCAACCAGGCAGCGGCGTCTGCGATCTTCACTGGCTAGACCTCGCCACTGGTGCTGAAGCGCTCGAGCTCGCGATTGCTGTGCGAGAGATGCGCAAGGCAAAGCCGCTGACACCGATCACGCTTGAGGTCGACGTGGTGACACGCACCAAGCAGATCGCTGCAGCAGAGAAGATCCTGAGCGCTGCTGACGGCAACGTCGACGACGAGTGGCGTGGCTGGATGCGCGACCGACTCAAGGTGCTCATCGACGCAGGGCACTCAGATCTCATTCGACGCTCATGGCCCGAAGGCGTGCCCACGCTCGGCAGTGGCGACCCAATCGCCAACCATCTCGCCGAACCGATCGAGCAAGCCGTCGCCATCATGGAGCGCGAAGTTGAGGCTGAGTTCCCGGCACCGAAACCGAGCGAACCAGCAGCTGCGACACCCAAGAAGCGCAGCACCCGCAAGCCCGCCGCCGACGAAGGTGCCGAGGTTGGTCTTGCTGAGACTCAAGCAGTCAACAAAGCAGCGCGCGCGCTGACTGTCGACGGTCGCACCTGGCTTGGCGCTGTCATGGCGGCAGCAAAGAAAGCGAACCGGGCAATCAATATGACCGGCGCAGGCGGCAAGACCACCGAGCGCCGCTTCATCATTGCCTCATCACTACTGGCGCTTGCCGATCACGCCGATGACGACCTGACGCGCTCGCTGCTGGGAATCGCAATGGGCGAAGAGCTGCAGCCCGCACACGAGCTCGGCGACGCCGTTGGCTCGCTCACCATTCCTGAGGCAACACGCCTCGGCCACCTCGCCCGCGCACTGAACGCTGGCTCGCTCATCCCGATCTGGGAGAGCGACGGCGTGCGCATCACTGGCGACATCGAAGCCGCAATCGCTGCGTAACCAACCAACACAAGAAAGCAGGACACACAGTGTCAGACATCATCGGAGAGCTCACCCGCCCAGGCGGGCCATCAGCAAAGTGGGATGCAGTCGGCGACGTTCGTCGCATCACCATCACCGACGTCGAGAAGCGCCAGGTGACCGACTTCGTGACCGGCGAGCCACAGACGTGGCCCAACGGCGACCCGAAGTGGCAGTTCGTGTTCAGCGGCACCGATCCCGACACGGGCGATGAGACTCGATTCTTCTGCAAGGGCTTCCAACTCGGAGCCGTAAAAGAAGCGCTGCGAGCTGCAGGCGTAACTGCTGGCGACACGCTCACCGGCGGCACTCTCGCAATCAAGTGGACAGGCGAAGAGCCGTCCAAGACAAAGGGCATGAGCCCGGCGAAGACCTGGTCTGCGCAATACAAGGCAGCCACCGCGGTCGTCGGCGACCTCATCTAGTTCGGGCACACAGGGCAGCAACTTCCCCGAAGCGCTGCCGTGCGCCGTATGGGTCGACGCGTCTGAAGGGCCGCGTCGACCCCACTTTCTTACCTGCCAACCAGCACGCAGGGCATCGAGTCTCACCCTCCTCGGCGACTCGATGCCCTGCAACATCTCAAAGGGACAGCGTGCAAGAACCGCACCTCAACATCATCAAAGACAAGTTCGGCAACTACTTCGTCGAAGTCGCCCAGGGCGCAGAGCGCATCACGATCACACCACCACTGTGGTCGAGCACCGAAGCAGGCGAAGCACTCAGGCGCATCGCATCGGCCACTGGCCTGCGCACTGGACGCATCGCCTGATGCACCACGGACCCGACCCCTACACGCGCATGCTCGCCGACATGGATCGCATGCTCGCTGCCGACAAGGAACGCAACGAGCGCAAGTTGATCGAGACCATCGGTGACTTGGCACGCATCGGGCGCACGGGCCAACGACTCGCCGACTACCTCGCCCGCATCGCTGCCAACGATCCCACGCAGCGTGAAGCGATCAACGACCTACTGAGCGCATGGCGACACGCACTCAGCCACTGAGCAACAACTGGCGCTGCCCGATCTGTGCAGACGCCTACTCGACACCCCGACCAGTGCTTGGCGTGCTTTGCGCACCTTGCACCAGAAAGAACCGAGGAATAGCAAGATGGATGAAACCCGAATTGACCACCGAAGAACCGCCGCAGGATGCGTCGCAGTGATCGCCCTACTCGGCGCAGCCTTTGCGCTCGGACGCTGCAGCGCACCAGCAGAAGCACAACAAAGCCAACCAGCACCTGAGCCTGTTGTGTCTTTTGGCTATGACTTCCACACCGCAGCCGGCCAGGCACTCGCCGAGCTCGAGGTGTACCTACATTCCGTTACAACCACTACGACGAGGCCGGCGCCACCTCGAGCAGCGAACTTCGACGCAGGCGACGGCAGTCGCTGGGATCAGCTCGCACAGTGCGAGACGGGCGGCAACTGGGCCACCAACACCGGCAACGGGTTCGGCGGCGGTCTGCAATTTGCGCACACCTCACGCTGGTCAACGTGGCTGTCATACGGCGGGGGAGAGTTCGCGCCACACCCGTGGGAAGCGAGCCGAGAGCAGCAGATCGACATTGCCGAGCGAGTCCTGGCGAGTTCCGGCTGGCGCGCTTGGCCTGGGTGCTCACGAAAGTTTGGGTGGCTGTGATGGAAGATCCCCTGATTCGGGATCTGCGCGTTCCGAAGATGAACTCAGCTCAAACGATGAGCGATGCAGCCGACGAGATCGAGCGGCTGCGCGCGCTCATTACCGCATGGGCTGACGCCGATGACAGCAACGATCTTGATGCAGTTGGCGAATTTGCGTGCGCGCGTCTTGCGCTCCGTCAGGCGGTCGGACGATGAGCAAAAAGCACCTGAAGCAAAAGATCCGTGATAGAGCAGCGCAGCGCAACGACGCCATAGATGCCCTACTTGTTGCCAATACACGAATCAGGCAGTTGGAGTGGCTCATCACCGAATGGGCCGACGCCACAGACGAACGCGACGCGCTGCCCGGAATCGCATACACGCATCGCTACATCAGATCAATCGGAGCACTCCGTAAGGCGGTTGGACGATGAACACATTAGTAATGACCGAATATCCCGACATTGCTAATGCACTGTGGCAAATGTCGGGAAATCACGACAGGGCGGTCGGACGATGAGTGACATCCAAGCATGTGAAACCGTCTGCCCGTGCGTAGACATCTGTGAGATTGCGCGACTGCGTGCCGAAGTTGACGATTTGAAGCGGATCAACATGAACCTTCGCTATCTGATCCCTGAGGCCGTTTGGATGGACGAGGCTGATCGACTGCGTGGTGACAATCAGGAAAGTCCTGCCAACGAGATCGAGCGACTGCGTGACGAAGTCAAACGGCTTGGCGGGCTGATCTTCACCTATGTAAACGAGAAGCACAACGACGATCTATGGGCGCACGATGGGCTAAGCGCAAATGCAACGGCTCGACAGTCGTCGGCGGTGCGTACTTCCAATGCCTACGCCGCTCTCGTCGACGAATACAGGAGTTTCCACCCATGACCGACACCAAGCGCTGCGCGAAGTGCTGGCGCTATCTGCCACTCAGCGACTTCGGCCACGACGGTCGCACACGCGACCACCTGACCTACCGCTGCAACGACTGCCGAGCAGTAGTTGAGACACACACCAGCACCATCGACCACCACGGGGACATCTAATGCCATCAATCAAGATCAGCAAAGAAGCACTGCCAGACCCGCCCGAGAAGATCGTGCTCTACACAAACGACGGCGGGCCGCTCGGCATTTTGCGCTTTGCGGTCAAGAGCGGCACCACCACGAGCGTGCTCGAGTACGCACCAGGGCAAGAACCGCACCGCCACTACCCGCTGCGATCAAAGCACCGGCAGCGATGAGAGAGCACGGCACACGCCAACGGTATGCATACGACGCCTGCCGCTGCGAGCCATGTCGGCGCGCGTACAGCACCTACAAGCGCGACAAACGGCTCGGCAGGCTCGGCCCGTCGACGCACTCGCTGCGCTGGCCACTGCAGCCGCTATTCGATGCCACTGACACAACCGAATACCTGCAACTTGCCCTGCTGACTGGATTCCCCGCACGCACCATTCACCGCTGGGCTCACGCAGGGCTGCGAGACATCCAGGCAGATCGAGCAGCCGTTGCGATCGGCAAACACCCTTCAAACATCTGGCCGAACTGGTTCGAGCCCTTGATTCAGGAGCAGGCAGCATGACAAACGAAGAGATTGAGCAGGCAGTCGACGGTCTGAAGCTGCAGCGCTTCTGGCCACATGTCGACGACATCGTGATCGACGCAGGCAGAGCACTTGAAGCCATCGGCGAAATGCAGGCGCGCTACGACAGTTTGTCGAATCACTGCAAGAACGTGATCGCGCGCAATGTTGAACTCAACGAACGTAACCACGACTTGGAGCTGCGCAATCAATCACTTGAGGTCATGATCGATCGCATGACCAGCAAAGACGATTGGGAGATCCTCATCGACATGCAGCGAGACCAGTTCAAGGTGCGCAAGGCGTTCAAGACCGTGATGAAGCAGCTTGACGACGCAGTGAAAGAGGCGTCGTGAGACGATTCCACGAAAACTCAACTCAAAGGCGGGAACAATGACCGAGCCATCGCGCACTTACAACTACAAGGGTTACGAAATGCGTTCGATTGCCGAGTGTCGATGGGCGGCGTTCTTCGACATTTGCGAGATCAAATGGCAGGTTGAGCCGCTTAGTACGGGTGACTACATCCCTGACTTTCTGCTGTTTGGCGAGAATCCGACACTTGTCGAAGTCAAAGGTGGAGCGACGACGCTTGAAGCACTGAAGCAGGAGACTGAATATGTCCCCGAGCGACTCGTCGACCACTGGCGAGGCAACATCCTGTGCGTCGGTGCATCGCCAGTGCTTGATGACTTTTGCGGGCTACCAGTCGTCGGATTCATGTTTGAGGATTGCTACCACCCCGACGGACACACCGATCCGACTGATAGGACGTGGTGGAGGGAGCTCGCTATTGCCAGTTACTGCGACGGCAAGTTTCACGAGAACAACGCACCAGCCCACCGGCAACGACGTTTCGGGTTTCGACCTGATGGAGGAGCGTTCAACCTGCGCCCGTGGGGCTGTTACGAAGGCGGTTCGTGTCCAGCATGGCCTCTTGACGACATTGAGGCGAAGTGGGCGGAAGCGACCAACACCGTCAGATACCTACATGGCGGCGCTAAAGGATGACATCCCTCAACATTTCCGACTGGCTCAGCCACCTCTATTCACACACAGACCAGGGCTGGCTCACCCTCTTCTCAGTCGACCGATCTACCGGCGAAAAGATCACCGCCTGGCATCGCATTGTCGACCATGAGTGGGCAGCAGACGAGGCCACCGCACTCGCCGAGAACGGCTGCGTCTGGTTCGGCGTCGCACCTCGCGAGCGAAAGCTCCCAAACGGCAAACGCGGCGGAGCATCCGACTGCCTCACACTCCCAGCCATGTGGGTCGACATTGACATTGCCTCACCCGTCCACGCAGCCGACGACCTACCCGCCACTATCGACGAAGCGATGCAGCTGTGCAACTCGTTCCCACTGCCACCGACAGCGGTCATCAACTCAGGCCACGGCCTGCAGGCATGGTGGATGCTTGACGAGCCCGCACAGATAGACGACGACACCCTCAAACTGCTCGCCGACTGGGGAGCGACCTGGGCAGAACTTGGACGCAGACACGGCTGGCACGTCGACAACGTCTTCGACGCTGCACGCGTCATGCGCCTGCCTGGCACGTTCAATCGCAAAGCCGAACCCGTCCCTGTCACCATCATTGATAGCGACTGGACACGCGCCTACGGCGTCGACGACCTCGCCGCCAACATGATCGAAGCCCCCAAGGCTGACCCTCAGACCGTGAAGCTGCGTTCGGTTCCTTACATCGGACCTGAGCGCCCAGGAGACGCCTACAACGCTGTCACCGATCCAGCTTCAGTGCTTGAGCAAGCAGGCTTTCATTTCGATCACAACGATTCAGAAGGATCACGTCACTATCGAGCACCACACCGACCAGCGAAGAATGAGACGACCGGCGCAACCGTCTACTCAGACGGCCACACCACGCTCTGGTCGACCACGTTCGCTCGATCACATGGCATGGATGTGCGCCGCCCCTACGACGCCTACGGCCTCTACACACACATAGAGCACCGTGGCGATTGGAGTGCAGCAACCAAAGCATTGCGCGCGCTTGGCTACGGCTCAGACCTGTCAGACCCTCTTGGTGGAATCGAAGGCATAACGCACGCCGTTAGGCCGAGTGTGTCATTGGACGAGCCACCGTTGCCGCTCGGCACCAGTCACCAACACGGCCCTGCGTTTCCGCTTGAGGTGCTGCCCGACTGGATCGCCGACCAATGCCGAGAAATCGCCTACGCCTTCCAAGTCCCCGAAGACCTCCCAGCCATGCTCGCCCTCGGCAGCCTGTCGACGATCCTTGCCGGTCATGTGAAGGTCAACCTCACCGGCTCAGCATGGGTTGAGCACGTCAACCTTTACTTGGTCTCTGCATTGCTGCCGGGCTCGGGCAAATCGCCAGTGTTCAAAGTGATGACCAAGCCAGTGCTCGCTGTTGAGAAAGAGTCGCGCGCGTCTGCCAAGAAAGAGCTGAACGACTACGACCGCGAGCGTCGAATCAACGAGCAGCGCATCAAGCATCACGAGACCATCGCGGTCAAAGGCACAAAGGAAGAACAGCGCTCAGCGATCGAAGAGATCAGCCTCATCGACGACATGCTTGATCGCCAAGTGCGACCATCAGCCGGTCACCTGGTCTCCGAAGACATCACCCCCGAAGCCCTCGTCGAAGAACTCGCAGCCAACGGCGGACGCATGGCCCTGCTCTCATCAGAAGGCGGCGTCTTCGACATGATGGCGGGCCAGTACGTCGACAAAGGCAAAGCCACCAACCTCGCCGTCTACCTGCAGGGCTGGTCGGCTGACTCAGTACGGCGCAAGCGCACCAAGGGCGAAGCGATCGTCATCGACGAAGCGCTGCTCACGGTTTGCGTCACCACCCAGCCAGGAGTCGTCGAAGCCCTCGGAGCCAATCGCGAGCTCGTCACCAAGGGCGTGCCGGTGCGCTTCATGTTCTCGGTGCCACCGTCGCTGGTTGGCTATCGAGATCGACGTCGAGTGCTTGAGGACATCGACTCCACCATCAACGCCACCTACCAAGAAACGATGACGCAGATCGGGCTGGCTGCCCTTGGCGATCGCGACCTGCGCATGTTGCAGCTGAGTAGCGCTGCTGGCGAACGCTTCCTCGAATGGGACCAGAGCATTGAAGACCAACAGCGCCCCGGTGGAACCCTTGCAGCGCGCGCCGAATGGGCAGCCAAGCTCAGAGCCACAGTGCTGCGCTGCTGCGGCATCCTTCATACCGCCGACCGCAACCAAGCCGACCGCATTGAGGTTGACGTGGTTGAGCGTGCGATCAGATTGGCTGAGTACTGGCTGGCTCACGCCGACGTTGTCGAGAAGATGTGGTCAGACGACCAAGTGACGGCGCGCGCCCGAGCGATCGTGCGCTGGTCGATTGACAACAACAAGCCCGAGTTCAGCCTGAGAGATGTCACCTCAAAGCGTGGCACCTTCCCAACCGCCGAGGATGCAGTGTCACCGCTGCAGGCTCTGGTCGACCGTGGATGGGTCACGCCACTGCAAGGCGGCTCGGTTGAGGTGATGGGACGAGGCACGCCATCACAACGATTCAGGCTGCGTGAGGATGCTCAACAGTGGCTTGATTCCACCGCGCAACCCGCGCAACTACCCGAAATGGGGCAAGTTGCGCGCATTGCGCGGGTTGTGCATGAAAACGAAGTTCAGATCCACCCCCCTTTACCCCACAACCTCCAAGCCTCAGAAAATACAAATACCCCCGCGCAACCCGCGCAACCCGCGCAACTTGCTGCGACCGGCACTGATGACTTTGTGCCGATCCCAGCCGACGACGACCCGACCGCCAACCTGCCCGACCTCTTCTAGGAGCCAAGAATGACCCGAACATCATCACCTGAACTGAAACGCCAGCACCTTGAGATCATCGCTCGACTCTCAGCGATGCAGACTCACCTCGGCGACTGTCTTGTCAATCTGCGAGATGCGCAGCCTGGCTACCCAACAGCGACCGGTGGAGGTGGAGCGCCACGCCTTGACGCTGCCGGCAATCCACCAGGACTTGATCGCTATCTCAGCCAGCCCGACCCAGCAGCTCACGAACTTGAGCTGCTCATCAAGACCACACGGCAGATGCTCAACCAGGCGACAGTGCTACATGACATCGTCACCCGTTGGGGAGCGCCCAGCGAATCGATCCACGAAGGCGGCGTCAAGCCACGACGCACGGCCAGCGGTGGCGATTGTGTCGCATGCTCGACCTACTGTTCGGGCACGCACAACGATCGACTGCGTGCCGGTCTGTGCATGGCGTGCTACCAGGACTATCGGCGCACCACGCTTGAGCGTGGCGACTGGATCATGCAACGACGACGTAACCTACTGACTATTGAAGAGGATGTGGCATGAGCGATAACTACGAAGACCTGGTTGACGTCCTTGATCGTCTGGCTTGGTGGCGAGATCAAGAGTCAGCTCACATCTACGACGGTGAAGATGCTTTCGTTGACAACTTCCCTCTTGATGACATCATCGATGCTGGCTGGACAATCTCTCGCCTACGTCAAGAAAATGAAGACCAGCGGCGCGAACTCTGGCGTCTGCGCCGGACGATCAACGACGCCATCGACATTGAGTCCGATCGTTACGAAGGATCGCCATCTTCCCCTGTCTACGGTGCAATCCAGACCAACCTGCCCGAACAGATTGTGGATGACATCGCCAATGGTTTTCGAGATCGCTTGAAGCAGGCTGGCTGGCGGTTCACCAACGTCACCAGCAGCCAAGCATTCGATGGCACGTGGGCGGTGGAGTGGCGTGGGAAGCCACCAATTGCATGGGACGGCGGGTCGATGCCATGAGTGTCCTGACCGCAACCGACAACTGGCTCTTACTTGACCCGCTCTCCGCAAGGCGGTCGGACGATGACTGACATCGTTGAACAACTACGACATAGGGCCGAATGGGACATTATCGCTTTCAGTAGTTTCGACCCGCAGATGTGTATTGACGCTGCCGACGAGATTGAGCAGTTGCGCGCTCGGGTAGAAGCCTGCGAATCGGTTATTGCTGCCGCCGTTGGTGCCAACAAGATGCTGCAAGACCTCATCACCGAATGGGCCGATGCCGAGTACGAGTGGTACAGCCTTGACGAGTGCGATAGGCAGGACGACCACTACTGGTGCGGCGAGAAAGTCTACAAAGCATCAAAAGCACTACGTCAGGCGGTCGGACGATGAACGAATGGCCAATAAGTCAACGGATGCAAGAGATCACCGAACGGGCTGGGAACCCTAACGACGTTAGGCATGACCTGTTCGCCAAAGCGGTTGACGCTGAGATTGGCGGATTGCGTGGGCTTGAAACGAACTGGGTGGTTGTCGATCTTGTTTGGAAGATTCAGGAGATGCAGACACGCATTGAGCAGTTGGAACGTCGCAACGCCTAGAGAGCATGGACGAGGTCGCCTGAGTTGGTGACATGGTGACAACGCAGAACCCAAGGTGGGGGCGGGGTGGTTTGCAAAACACCCGGTAGGTCGTGTACGATGTGCGTCAACTAGGCGTCGACCGCACGAGCGGCGGCGCCTTTGTCGTACACACTGCGAGTCGCTATGACTGATCGCTACGTTGGAAGATCAACACGAGCATGGAAGCGGCTACGGCTGCGCGTGCTTGAGCAGTCAGACATCTGCTGGCTATGCGGTCAACCTGGTGCCGACACCGTCGACCACATCATTCCGTTATCAGTTGCACCCCACCTAGGGGAGTCGCCTGACAACGTCGCTGCTGCACATCGCTCGTGCAACAGCTCGCGCGGCGCACGAATGCCTACCGGCGCTCGACCGCTGCAGACGTCTCGGGATTGGTGACCCCCCGGCACCCTGTTTTTCTGCGGTGGAGACATGATCTAC
>ERZ869907.144-NODE-144-length-34334-cov-5.951107_pt1 | contig 34334 bp, 56 predicted proteins | sample MGYA00579309_ERZ869907 | MGnify/ENA primary metagenome ERZ869907 (study PRJEB32216, sample SAMN09231814) | wastewater metagenome | place: USA: Maryland | collected 2016-07-30 | study: EMG produced TPA metagenomics assembly of the PRJNA472060 data set (Reclaimed... | reverse complement strand
AAAAATAAGTAAAGTAAACTACACAGAATTAATTTTAGAAAAGAAGGGTGCTTAATATTGAGTTTGACATTTCCGACCTCATGCGCGGTCTACACGTGCTTGAAAGTAGGCTGCCGGCAGTGAAAGCGCAGATAGCATTAACGATGGCTAAAGAAGCGTTTCGTATTTCCGGTGAACAGGTGCCGCACGATATTGGCACCCTGCAAGCGAGTGGTAAGGTTGAACCAGAGCCGGACGGCGCGGCGATTATGGGATACCACACAGTGTACGCGGCGCGTCTACACGAACACCCTGAATATAACTTTCAAAAGGGACGTAAGGCGAAGTTTGTTGAAGACCCCGCAAAAGAGGTGGCCGGACGTGCAGAAAGAATTGTCACATCTGTTGTGCAGCAGCAACTTGGCATACGATAATATACGACAATGAAAACATTGGTTGATAATTTTGCAACGTACCTACAGACCGGCGGCATTGGAACCGTCAACACCAGTATATTTGTCGGCACTTTACCGGCAACGGTTGACAATTGCGTTGGCATATTTCACACGGGTGGTCGGCCGCCAGAAAAACAATTTGACATCAGATACCCTACCATTCAAGTTGTGGTGCGCAATACTGACAAAGGTGCTGCACTATCAAAAGCTGATGCCGTCTATGCACTCGTAAAACAACGCGCTAATATGAGCTTAGTCAGTGGCGAAACGTACGTGTATTTGATGAACCCGCTGCAAGAGCCTGTTGATATCGGTAGCGACAAGAACAACAGACATGAGGTATCATTGAACATAGAATTAATCATTAAGGGTAATTAATAACCAAAAGACATGCCTACTCCTAACGCAGACAACCTACGCATTGGTGTATGTGAGGTGTTTATGGGCGGTGAAAGCTTGGGTCACACAAAAGGTGGCGTCATGCTTACCAACGAACTTGAAACAACCGACATCACTGCAGATAAGACTGGTAGCACCCCGCTTGACGTGGTTGTAACCGGTGAACAGTGGCGTATTCGCGTACCACTGGCAGAAGAGCAAATTACTGCACTACAGCGTGCATTTCCTACCTCGACCGAGGCGGGCGGAAAGCTCACGTTTGGCCGCGATGCCGGACTATCATTAAAAACAAAAGCTGCAGCACTACGATTGCACCCACTACGCAACGGTACCAGCTACAGTGAAGACTGGTACTTTCACAGTGTCGTTCGTGGCGGTAGTGTTGAACTCAACTTTGAAGTTGACAACCAGCAAGTCAAAGAAGTTGAATTGCGCGCATTGCTCGACGAAGACAAGAGCGCCGGCGCACAGCTTGGCGGTTGGGGCGATAGCGTCGTTAGCTAACAGCTATTATGGCCAACGAGCGATTTGACTTAGATGCAATCACTCAAAAGCCACTTATCATTGAGCTTGGGGGGAAAGAATACCAAGTACCCCCGCTCAATGTAGATGGTTTCTTTGAGCTGATGGACGTTGCCCAAAAGGGCGACATCATGCGGACACGCGAAACAATTGACCGGCTTGCACCGGCGTTAAGTGATGTTCTTGGTTCACTACAGGTCAGACAACTCGAAGGTCTGTTATATAAGCTGATTGAATACAGCACTGCTGGTGACGCTCAATCTGAAAAAGAGCTGAAAGACAGTACCACAGGGGATACACAGGAAAAAAAAGACTAGATTGGGGTCACTTTCTTTCTAGGTTTCTCCGCTTCTATACAGGTTATTCGTTAGAAACAGTGCTGCGCATGCCCGCGCCGCACTTTTTCATGCTACTGAAATACATTCGGTATTGGGAAAGCTACGAGCTGCTAAATCAGCTTGATATAACCCACAACCCAACACGAGGCGACGCCGCTGGCAAACTATTTGATAGACTGAAAGCAGATGTTGGAGCCGCCTATTATCAGGATACCGAGGGCGAAAACATATCACCGCAGGCATACTTGGAAGGCCGCAAAAAAAATAAAACGTCATAAATGGCACTAGAAGCCGGTTCGGTCGTTGCACGTTTCAAGGCTGATACGAAAGATTTTGAACGAGGTTCAAAAAACGTCATTAATAGCCTGACGCAGACCGACAAGACAGCGCAATTTTTGAAGCGGACATTACAGGTCGCATTAACTGGTGCAGCGACCGCGTTTGCGGTATCTTCTGCATCAAGCTTTGAGCAAACAGGTGTCGCGCTAGAAACAATGCTTGGGAGCGCCGAGGCCGGTAAAAAGATGCTTGGTGAGCTATCGGCGTTTGCCCGACGCACTCCGTTTGACCTGCCGCAGGTAGTTGCCGCCGGTAAACAGTTGCTTGCAATGGGTGCTTCTGCAGAAGAGGTTATCCCAGAAATGAAGATGTTGGGTGACGTTTCTGCCGGTCTTGGTGTGCCGATGGATAGATTAATTTTGAACTTTGGTCAGGTGCGCCAGCAAGGGCGACTGACTGGCCGTGAACTACGTGACTTTGCTGTTGCCGGTGTGCCACTGATTGCAGAGCTTGCCGACATGCTTGGTGTCACCGACACCCGCGTACGCGAACTCGGTGAAGAGGGTAAAATTTCATTCCCGATAGTCAAAGCGGCGTTTGAACGCATGACTTCAGCGGGCGGCACGTTCTTTAACTTAATGGAGCGTCAAGCCAATACATTCGGCGGGGTAATGAGCAATATTAAAGACAACTTCTTTCGTCTTGCACTTGAGATTATGGGGGTTGACAGCGCAACCGGCGATATTCGTGAAAACTCACTGTTTGCACAGCTAAAGACTGCTGGCGAGGGCTTTCAGCGCTTTCTTGATACGAACGGTATCGCCATTTCGCGCACACTTGGCGTGATGGCACAAAATGCAATTTACTTTGGTGCGGCGCTGGCCGGCATTGCTATCGGTGTTAAGTTAGCAGCCGCCATTACGGGACTGATACGCATACTGCAGGCGTTTCAGACGTTTGCCACACTAGCTGCATCACGCGCGCTGCTGCTCAAAGTGGCACTAGGCGGCGTGTTCGGCCTGATTAGCGGCGCTGTTACGTTTGCAGCTATAAAGGCGCTTAGCAGCGTTCAGAAGCAGGCACAGAAGACAACCGAAACGGCAACGGGCGGCTTCAAAGATATTGGCGACGCCGCAAAAGAGAGTTTGGCCGGCGATACGGGCGATGCTGCCGACGATACAATTGAAAAACTGCAAGACCTCGACCGGCAAGTTGAAGAGAGCAAACAGGCGTTCACTGAACGGCTGGCCGAAATGGTTAAGAGCACGAAAGACAGCATGGCCGACCTCAAAGACCAGATGGCAGACGAAGAAGAAAGTTTTACTGAAAACCAAAATAAAAAGAAGCAGACGTTTGACCGTAGTCAGGCATCAATGGTTACTGACCATCAGCGCAAGGTAGATGACATCAAGGCGCAAATTGAAGAAGAAACGGCGAAAGGCACTGAAGCTGATGCGACCCGATTAGCGGAACTTGAAACGCGTTTAGCGCGCGAAAACGAGGACTATAGCCTACAATTCAAACAACTTGAAGAAGATTACAAGGCTGATACTGAAAAAGCGAAGGTTGAACACGATAAAAAGACGACCGAGCTGGCCGCCCGTTTTACTGCTGAAGAAGAGTTGCTAAATAAGCATAATGATTTGGTTGACCAAGCACGCGATGTGCAGATGAAAGACGAATTTGAAAAGCTAGTGGCGTCGCACAATTCAGAGTTGGCCGAGTTTGACCGTCGCAAGGCAGAAATTATCAAAAAGGGCAGCGAAGCAACCGACGCAATCGTTGCTGATTTTGGAAACCTAGACGACGAAATTAGCGCGACTGGAGCGCTTGACGGTATCGCCGACATGGGTGATGTGATGGGTGAGGACATGGCAAAAGCATTTGTTGAAGCCTTCAAAAAAGAAATAGTGAACCTGCTTGATATCGGTTCATTTAGTGATACCGTCGCCCAATTTATGCTACGTGGCAACCCACAGGCGCTTGCCGAATTCCGAAAGAGTAAGGGGCTGTCTGTTGGTTCTGGTAGCGGCGGTGGCGGTTGGGGTGACGCATTTGGCGGACGGGTAAACGCCGGTGTATCAGGTATTATTAACGAGCGCGGCGCAGAAGCGTTTATACCAGACCAAAACGGTCAAATCATACCTAGTCACACACTATCAAGCCTACTGCAGCGGGCATTACCAAGTATGGGTTCACAGGGCGGTTCGTCTGGTGAAATACATATTCACGTTGGCGCGTTCATGGGTAAGCCATCAGAGGCGCGAGAATTTGCCCGCATCATACAGAAGGAGCAAGACAGAATGGTTGCCGCAGGTATAAACTAAAGACATATATGGCATGGACACTAGGTGGCGTCGAGATAAACGCCCCGCATCAAAAAAATGAAGCACGCAGCGCACAGATAGTGCAGCACCGGACATTGGACGGCTCATTTAAGCGTGCCATTTTAGGGAGTGAAAAGCGCATATTCTCGTGTGAGTGGCAGCCGGTCAACAACACTGACTTCAATACAATCATCGCCCAATGGGAAAGTCAGCGTGACACGGGCGCAGATATTAATTTGACCATCGACCAAATGAATTTTAACGGTAATGTGTTAATTGAGCTGAAGGGTGACATTGAATATTACCTGTCGAACAACTACGATTACAGGATTTTTAAGGTCATCTTTTATGAAGCGTAATCATGCAGGACGTAACGCCAACATTCAAAGCACACGCGGTACAGGACACAACCAAACCGGTTGCGCAGCTTCTTGTTAGCTGGTTGAAGCAGTTTGACCCCGACATAGTATTTTTTACAATTGGTGTTTCAACCATCGGCGGCACTGACCCAATCAAGGGCGAGCGCAATACTATTTCGTCGTTTGACCAGTACGAGTACGTAGACGAAAGCGCGCATCTGCTTGACCTCACTGTAGAGCGTCAAACCAACGAGCCTATTTATTCCGCTGCCCGCGCCATTGCTGACCTCGAACTAGAGAATACCGGCCAACGCTTCACACCAGATAGCGACCCGACTATTGGCAGCTATATTAAGCCGAAACGACCGGTACGTATCTATCTTGGTTTTGACCGTGAGCCACAAGAGAAAATACAAATATTTGTCGGCGAGCTTTCCGAATTCCCGCTAGTAGATAACCGGCGCATGACGGTTAATATGTCGGCCATCGACTTTGCTAATACTATTTGGAATGTGCCGCTCGAAGAAACGCAAATATACCTCGACAAACGTAGTGACGAACTTATTGAAATTCTACTGCAGGCCGCCGGATTTTCTGGCGATAACTACGAGCTTGATACGGGATTAAACACAATCGCATTTGCCTACTTCAAAAAAGGGCAGAAGATTGGCGAGATTATCGAAAAGATATGTGAAGCTGAACTGGCGGTGTTTTATGCCGATGAAAATGGCACTTTTCGTTTTGAAAACCTGTTTCACTATAACAACCCGCCGCACGACGTATCGGTACTGACTATCACTGATGACATTGTGCTTGAAGAGAAACAGCCGGACGTAAAAAAGATTGTAAACGTCGCCGAGATTACCGCACACCCACGCTCACAGAAAAGCAATCAGGTAATTTGGCGGTTGCCGTCGGCCATACAAATATCATCTGGCCAAACGTACGAATTCTTTATTGATTACGACGACCCAATTGTAACCATCGACACGCCAGCAGGGTATGGCTCACACACCAGCTCGTACTTCAGGGCAAATACAGCAAGTGATGAAAGCGGTCTTGATGTGACTGCCGACTTTCTTGTTTCCGACTTCACTAATTTTGCGGAAGCATCAAAGTTAAGCATTACTAACAACAGTGGCGCTGTCGCCTACCTGACCGCAGTAGAGATTTGGGGAACGCCGGCGAAGAAGGTGTTCGGTGAAGGTGGGTTATACTACCGCTATCAAGACGACACGAGCGTTGCAGAGTACGAAGAGAACGTAGCGACCATCGACAATGATTTTATCCAAAACACGAGCTTTGCCAACAGTATTTCACAATTTTTAGTTAATCAGCGCAAAGATGCAAACGACTATCTTGAACTGACTGTACGCGGTCAGCCGCACTTGCAGATTGGCGACCTTGTAACGCGCAATTCGCTGACGTATTATATCAACCGCATTGTAACCAAGCTCAATGCTTCAGACGGATTAATACAAGAGCTGGTATTGGTCAGCCGTAATATTTCCGATTACTTCACAATTGGTGTTTCGACCATCGGCGGGGTTGATATTATCGCGCCATAGATGGTTCGATAGCGCCACAATAAACCACAAATGGCAAATTTTGGCACCAAATTCGTACAGAGCGGGTACGATGCACGCGGGGCGGCAGACAAAGAAATGCTGCTACATTCAGCGTTCTACAACGTCGGCATCGCCGCGCAGGGTGCGTTTAGTAGCGTTGCAAATGGCGGGGTAATTGCGACGCATGGTTTAGGGTACTACCCGATGCACGCCGTCTTTATGGTCACAAGTAGCCGGTCATATTTGCTACCAACGGCGCTTGAAAATGCCACCTTTCCGCGTGCCTGCCGCGTCAGCACGACCCAACTAATTAATAATAGTGGTCAAACACTATCGGGCTACTACTACATATTCAAAGAGCGGTTAGACGAAGACCGCGCAGCAATAAATGTGCAGACAGTCGCCACAACGCGCGGCAGCGAAAACGCTGATATCGGCATGGTTATCGCTAAAGATGGCTACGACGTGCGAACCGCTACGCTCAAAGACCTTGTAATGTTGAGTGGCCGCGCTAATGCCGGAAAGGTTGCGCAGCTTCACTTGATGCACTTGAAGAAGACTGGCGCACTATCTGGCGTGTTCGGTACACCGAACACCGTAACTCACAATCTTGGCTACCGTCCGCAGGTGTGGTGGTTTGTGAAGCTCACCAGCGAAAACTGGAAAATGGTTAATAATGCTGACGACAGTTTTATTGACATCACTACGACAGATACAAAACTATACCTGCCATACGCCGGTGACTGGTGTTGCGTGATATTCAAAGACCCAACTGAACTGACCTAATGGCAAACGTAGGTATTAAATTCACGCAATCTGGCATCGCGGTGCCGTCTGCAACCCCGCAGCAACTACTTTTCACGTCAGGTAATAACAACCTGAAAATAGTGCAGTCGGGCATCGCTACGTACACATTTAGTAGTAACCCGTCAGCAGGACAAATAACACTCGCAACCATCGCGCACGGTCTTGGCTACGTGCCGGCGCATGATGTGTTCTACAAGTTTTATGACCCCGCGACGCCCTACACCGAGTACAGCCACATGCCATACGTCAACATCGCCGGCGGACTGGCAACGTCAACATATATTTTTAATAGCTACTGTGACTCAACAAATCTAGTAATACGCTTCAGTCGTGTTGATACAGGCGGCGGCGCACCATTAAATTACAACGGCACACAGTGGTCATTTAAGTATAGGATTTTTGCCGACGAAGGGGCGTGATAAAGTATACATAATGGCAGAACGTCAATCATCACCAAGTAATGCCGGTACGGGCGCGCAAGCAGGCCGCATATTTATCGACTACGTAAACGGCAGCGTTGACATTTTTAATACAAGCGGCGTGCTTGTGATGAAAATCGGGTACGTTGGTAATGATGACGACGGAAACCCAATGTACGGCATCGCTAATTTTGACGCCGACGGCAATATGCAGGGCTTTCACGGGTTTCAGCAAGACGGGTTTTAACATCGCACTATGAAGCAGCCAAATCTTAACTTTGAAGACACCAACAAACTAATTGCCATTGCGCAGTCTGGTTTGTCGCAAGAAGAGCGTGCTAAACGTATTAAAAACGTACTAGCGCAAGCACATACAGTGCCGATGCAGCGCGTTCACTGCACAAAGTGCAATCGCGACATTGGCGATTACTTTATTCAAGATGGGCGCAACGTGTATTCAAAGCTCGCCGGTTTACTTTCAGCGCGCCGACGTATGGACGGCACAATGGGGTATCAGTGCGATTGCGGTAATTATTCTGTACTGTGTGCCGCCGAACAGGGTATTATCACTGCAGACGTACCAACAGCAGCGCAACTACAGATGGTGTATGAGCGTATGAATGACGACGCGTACCGCTCAAAGGTTAAGGAAAGCAGGGGCGGCGCAGTGGTTGAGTGCGACGGGTTTATTACGACAATAATTTAATCAATATGGAAACATACACACAGTGGTCAGTGGTGTTCGGTGAGCAGCCGACCGCTGCCAAGTGGAACATACTAGGCTCAAACGACGCACGGTTTAATAGTGTAAACACCAATGCCGCGACTGGCTGGATTGACCCAGAAGAAACATGGAACTATGCGAGCGCGTCATCATTTACCGTTTCAGGCGATAAGACTGCCAAGTACGCTTCAGGTACAAAAATAAAACTAAACCAGAGCGGCGACAAATTCTTTTATGTGCTTTCGTCGTCACATTCCGGCGGGACTACGACCGTCAATGTATTCGCTGGTTCTGTGTACACCGTTGCCAACGCTGCAATTACTGGTAACTACTACAGCTACGCCGATGCGCCGCAGGGTTTCCCAACATCATTTGCGCTGACCAGCACCACAAACAGCACGTTGAAATTTTACATGGTTGGTAAGGTGGGGATTGTCAGCGGGTGGGCGTGGAAGCAACTAGCGGTTGCAACTAGCGACACCCTAACAGTTACTACCGGTGTTACGTTCTTGGACATCATAAGTGGCCACGGTCAATTCTTAGGATATAAAACAGGTGCCATAACTAACGGAGCGCTTGAAAATGCAGGGCTATCACCTACTCGCATCTACAAAGCAGATTTACAAATTGTCTTCGCCACGAGCGCAATTATTATGTGGTATCAAGTAGATAACTCAAACTTAGGTGACTATGGTGCCGCATCTATTGAGATTAAAGGAGTGTTCGCGTAATAAGTAACTACTACTATGGCTAAAAAAACATACGACTTTTCAGTATACGTCACTGTCAAAAACGATTTACATCGTACCGACGAAGAACTGCAGCAGCAGATTGAAAAGCATTTAGGCGTCAAGATGACGCTTGCAGAGGTCGCCGCTGTTCGTAAAGAGGTGGTATCAGTCAAGAAAGAAGAGCAGGAATAATGGACGCCGCAACGCTGCAGTCATACGGCTACATGCCGCGTTGCACTATTGTAAGCGCACAACTCAAGAAGGGTGCCAACCGTATTAAAATTGATTTAGAAAAGTCAGCGAGGGAAACGGTTTGTTGCCCGCTCGAACCTGTTGTCACTGCAAAAGATTACAAAACCGTCACACTTGTTGGCTATACTGTGGTTGAAGGCATGTTGGTCATTGAGTTAATGGCAAAGGCTATTCAGTCTGTGCAAATTACTGCACTGCCATTTTATAAATATGCCTAAATGGAAATAAACGTGATTGAAGTATTAATACAGGGTGGCGGCATCGGCCTTGCTATCTTTTACGGGATACAAAATAGTAAGCAGCAGGAGCGCCACGAAACGAAGGTTGACCAAATAACCGCCATTCACCGACAGGAACTATTACAGCAGCAGGCCAAACAAGAAGAGCTTTTGAAGCAAACACTGGCGACGCTCAATGAAAATCTTAATGTGAAGCGTGATTTGGTCGCCGTTAATAAAAAGATGGTTGAGAGTAACGAGCGGGTGGCACAAGGTCAGACCAGCATGGTCGAAAAAATGAATGAAGTGTTGATTGAAAACCTAAAACGATGAACTTACAAAGCATCATTAGCATTACTGAAGTCGCAAACGTCGTTTTATTTGCGATGATTGCGCTTGTGACCGGCCACACATTGTATGTGGTATCTAAATTTCGTGATGGCGCAGCGCTGTACAGCCTACGCCTGATGCTAATCAGCTCGTTTCTTACCAGCGTTTTTTCGTTAAGCGGCTCTATATTGTACATATTGGGGGTCAGCGCACCGGTGCTAAATGCCCTGTTTATTTTGCCATTTTGCGGCTTGTTGTACCTGTTTTGGTACATCAACCAAATAATGCGTGGTAGAATAACGCTACGATGATTACCCCACTTTCGCAGAGTGACCCCCGTTGGTCTTCTGTGAAGCTAGGCAGCGGCAGCCTAAATATTGGTTCACATGGTTGCGTAGTTACCTGTCTTGCGATGCTTGCCGGCACAACGCCCGATGTGGTAAATGCGCAACTACTCGCCCGTAATGGGTTCACGAACGGTGACTTGGTTAATTGGCCAGTTGCCGCAGATGTTTTTGGTCTACCATACGAAGCGACGCGCACAATAGCACGGTTCTACCCGTGCGTTGCTGAAACCGAGCATTATGCACCGAAGTACCCGCAGCACTTCTTTGTGGTACTCGCAGATGGACGTCAGGTTGACCCGATGGGCGGTGTCATTCGGCCACAAGGTTATTACAAAATAAAGTCTTGGCGTAATATAGGAGTAAAAGCAAACATGAGCGCATCAGTCAATCAGACAATGTTGGTAGAAAAAGAAGGCAGGGTGCATGCTCTAATTAGTGCGCCGCAAGATGGTGTGTACGCATATATCGCCGATGGCGACTTTCTGGCGTGGATACAGGGTATTACTGGTGTCACCGAGATTAACAAGGACGGTTCACTAATCAAGCAGGTGGCCGGTTTTGACTTCAGTATGGATTGGCTCAAGCGTCACGGTGAGGTCGATGCTGAACTATCGGCAGCACGTAACACTATTAAAGAACTACGGGTTGAGCGTGAAAATGCTAAAAAAGAGTACGCTGCCGCACAACAAGTGATTGTTGATACTAAAAAGACGGCCGACAAGCAGGTAGCCGAAGCGCAATACGCGGCCGAGCTTGCTGAAAAGAAGACGGCAGAGATTGCCAAAGAGCTTGAAGAGGTTAAAACCCGCTACGAGCAGTCATATACGCAATACAAAGACAGTCTTGATAAGTGTATTGTGCGCCGTGACGAACTAATTGTTGAAAATGATGACCTGAAGAAAGAAAAACAGGCGCTTACTGATAGTATCGAAACCGGCGACCATCCCGTTGCGCTGCGGTCGCTGTCATTTATGCAGAAACTTCTACTATTGTTTGGTATTAAAAAGTAGCATATTAATATGTTTGAATTAGACAAAGCAGTTACGATTGCGGGCATCTTAGTAGGTTTGAACCAATACTTGAAAGTACAGTGGGGTCTGCCGAGCAAGTGGGCGATTGTCGTCAATTTTGCGGGCGCACTACTTGGCGCGTACGCGTTTGCCGGTGTATTCAGTGAGCCTATTTTGCTGGCGTTTGGCGCAGCACTAATGGCATCGGGTATATATGACTTTGGCAAGGCGCTTGTTACCACTCCTGCCGACGTAAAATAGTTTCTAGTATACTACTGCGCTATATGCGCAAAAGGCGGTCTTGAAGCGCTATAAATGGCGTTTTAGGCCGCTTTTCTGACCTATCCCCTACCCTACCCCGAAATCGTAACGGTGAAGAATTAACAGATGGGGGGAGTGGTGGGGGAGTGTGGTAGGGGAGTGGGGGAGTGCCAAATAAGCATACTTTGTAGTCTGGTAGTTAATAATAGGTGATTATGACGCAAAAAACGCCTGCATCTGTAGTTGCGGGCGCTTCTTGCGTATGCGTGATTGTACGGCGCTACGCAGAGGCGTAACACCGCTCAAGTTGTCAATGTGCGTGCAGTAAGGGTTGGTACTATCCAGCCATAAACTGCTACCCGCATTGTACTAAAAAAGACGACACGGTTGCCGTCTGGTGCTTGTGGCGCATCGTTGGAAAGGAGTTAGCAAAACCAACAACGCACCACGTAGTCATTGTACCGCAAAGTTAGCAATAATTATCGGCCGGCTAATGTTGCCGTTTGATATCAAATGACACTAAATGATAAGCAATGACACTAAATGATAAGCGCCGGTGTGGGGCTATTTTCGGGGTATTAGGGGTTGACAAATGGGCTATTTTGCGCTATAATAATACAATTTCAAAAGTAAGAAGCGCAGATGAATTGCCAATACTGCAATAGAGAAATACCCGCCCGCAGCAATAAAAAATACTGTGACGATAGCTGCAAAATGATTGCCTACCGAGAACGCAACAAACCAACCGTACAGGCACGAGAACGTGAACGACACTACGCCCGCTACATGCCGAAGAGCCTCGACCGCATCATTGTCAACGACTATCGCGAAGGGACGCTGATTATCGAACGCAAGGTGTTGCAATGGAGTACGTAAGGTGTAACAATAATTCTGCCTTTCCACTCAATGCCACACGTTGAGAACAGTCGCCATTAATCCGGCGGCTGTTTTATTTATCCCCACTTTTTGATTGCTATTAATCCCCCGCTGTTTTACAGTCTGTGTACGTCGTGCCGCTGCCGTGACGCCAAGACCGCCGCGACGCACCATGCGAGATAAACCACCGTTCGACAATTTACCAAAACAAAAACGCATTACCCGCGTTCTATTCGTTCTTATACTGGCATTACTGGTTGCAACCGTACTGCCATTTTTTATTGGCCGTTTACGTGGCGTTAGCGAGGCGCAAAACGTGCAGACGGTAAATGATAGCAAAACAGCCTCAAACGTCGGCAGAGGCGACACAGCGCAGCGCGTACCCCCTAGATTAGTTGATATCGCACTAGGCGATGTAAACAAAAACGCTGATACGTTTACAATCGAGGTCGGCGAGAGCTACCGCGAGCAAGATGAACGCATATCACGTGAGCAGGCAGAGGCGGCAGCGCAGGCGCTATTGGCAGCACGTTCGGTGCTACCACGTGAAAGTGCGTCACCGGCACGCACCGGTGCGCCCGTACCGGCTGCAGTAGTCGAGCGCGAAACGGTCGCCGGTGAGCTTATCGACAAGTATGCTGCGCAGTACGGGGTCAATGCGTCGCTGATGCGTCATATCGTTAAGTGTGAAAGTGGATACAACCCAAACGCTAAAAATGCCAACAGCACCGCGTCGGGATACGCACAGTTTATTCGGGGTACGTGGCGTAGTGTTATGGGGCGCATGGGGTATGACCTAGAAACGTCACCATTCGACGGTGAAAAAAATATTGCCGCACTCGCCTATTTGTTAAGCGTTGAAGGTTCGGGCGCATGGGCTGCGTCACAGCATTGTTGGGGTCTTTGAGTTATCAACAGGATTGTTGAAGTTATCCCCAGTTTGTCCACAAGTTATACACAAGCAATAACGGCTTCTAGTATTTATATAGTACCATTTTGTGGTAGTTATCCACCGCCCTACTACTACTGTATTAATAAATATATAAGACTGTCTTAGACAGTATAGATATACTTACTACACTATAAATATGAGCTTGAAAGAAGAAACGCAAAACGCCCTGTATGAAGTGGCAAAGAAGTTTGGCCGAGGGGCTGCCCTTCAAAGGCTTTTTGTGATGCAAAAGGCTGGCAAGATAGATAATCAAACATACCTCGAAGCGGTGAAGTTTTGTTTGAAGTTGGCGCTTGTTGTTGAAAACAAGCAGAGCTGAAAAGTTGTACACAAGAGCGCTTGACATAATATACGCCAGCGTATAAATTAAAGTTACAAATAAGTAGCGAGTAGACAATGACGCAAATAGAGATTGAGAAAATAAATGTTGCTATAAAAACAGTGCTTGGACGACACCTAGAACACAATATTAGAACAGAAACAATTATTGAGGTACGAACAGAGATTGAGAATGAATTAGGTTTAATATTGCAGAAATAATAAGTAATAAGGAGTTATGGACTTGGACGACGATTTTGACCCAACGTACCTGTCGCGGGACACAACCGCTGAACGGTACGATGCGTGGGTTGATGAACAACTAATGCAGGAAGATGACTAGCACAGTATGGGTGGCGCTCGCGTTTATGGCAGTTAGCGGGCTAATGGGGTACATATTCGGCCGGCAAGACGGTGTGAAAGAAGAGCGAAAACGAATGGTAGAGCATAGTATCTGGCGGGAACGAGCGCAAGAAACAACTAAATAGCACGCATGAGTGAAAAGGCACAATCACAGGCGCAAGAGGTCGTAGCAAGCGTTGATTTGACGCAGTATAAGCTGCTGGCCGAAATTCAGAAACAGATGGAGCAAAAACAAATGGAGTATATCCGCGAGATGGTTGCGCCGTCGCTGGATATTAAACAGGTACCGCTGCTTATTTATCGGGCAAATAAGCTTGGTCTTAACCTGCTGGCCGGCGAGATATCAGCGTACACGAACAAAGAAGGTCAGATGGTATTAGTGCAAGCGCGTGAGGGTAAGCGCCGCAAGGCCGGTGAAACCAACGAGCTTGAATATATGCAGACCGAGGCGGTATACGCCGTTAAAGACGCCGAAGGCAAGTACAAGAAGTGTGAATTTTGGGAGGGCGGCGAGCTATTGGGGGCGACCTGCCGTATTAAGCGCAAAGGACATGACCGCGAAACAGTTGTGACGGTTAAGCTATCCGAATACAACACCGGATACAAAATTTGGGCGAACAAACCAGAAACCATGATTAAGAAGGTTGCGCAGTCGCAGGCGCTTTCAGAGGCGTTTCCAGAGTTGGGCGGCGTGTACGACGAAAGTGAAATACCGACAATGGTTATTGATGCACGCGGCGGCGACTACTCAAAGCGTCGTGTCAAAGCCAATATTAAAAAGGCGGCAGAGGCGGAAAAGGTGAAGTTTGATGGCGACGTCAAAAGTGTGCAAGAAAAACTAGACGCAAAGGAGTAAATTATGGCTGAAATAGAGGTACACGAATTATATGGCGGTGAAGTAAAAATTGATTACTACCCAAAAAAACATTGGTACAAGCGGCACGGAAAAAACGAGTTTCTGACCTCGATGACCGCTGCGACTGGCGTAGTCGATAAATCAAATGTACTCATTCCGTGGGCGGTACGGGTCTACCAAGAATACATGACCGATGGCATTGCCGAAATTGGCGGGGATAGTATCAGCCGCAAAGTTGTTGAAGCGTTGATTGAGGCCGGCCAGAATGAACACCGCAAAATTAAAGACAAGGCCGCCGACTACGGTACACAGGTTCACGACTTTGCCGAACAGTTTGCGCTATGGAAAACTAACCGCGCAGAAAAGCCGGCTGTCAAGCAGGGTATGCCGAATGAAGTGCTGGCCGGCATCAATGCGTTTATTGATTGGTATACAGCAGAAGATATCACGTTTGTTAATTCAGAATTCCTAGTGTATTCACGCAAGTATGATTACGTCGGGCGCGCCGACATGTTATTTCGCAAGAATGGTGATGACGGCCTGTATCTTGGTGACTACAAAACATCGAAGGGCATTTATGACGACATGCGGTTTCAGGTGGCGGGATATCGCGGGGCATACGAAGAAGAACACAAAATCAAGCTCGCCGGCCATGCCATCTTTCGCTTTGACAAAGAAACCGGCGCATTTGATGAGCCGCGTTACTTCACCCAGAAAGATTATGTTGCAGATTTGGCGGCGGCGCGTCACTGTGTGGCGCTGAAAGGTCGCTTGAAGCAGCTTGAAAAGGAATATCGCAACAGTAATAAGTAAAAAACCACTATGGAAAAAGAATTTAAGATTGGTCAGCGGGTACAAGTGAAAGAAGAATACGCGCTAAAGTATGGTTATATGAACCCGTACAAGCGTCGCGGCGAGGTTATCGACGTTGAGCGCGGTATTCAGGTACGTAGTGACCAGCACACCGTCGGCCTATTCAGCGCAGACGAGCTTGAACCACTAGTAAAAGTGCTGGTACGTAAGACACGTGTGTACCTCGTTGGTGGCGAAGACACATTACTACTTAATTGCGACATAAATTACGTCCGCAAAATGATTGTCGGCCAAGACGCAAATCAGGCATTTATGGCAGACGGGGTTAATTTTCTGATACGTCTGGCTGCGGTCGCTGCTTTTGAAAGTGTTGATGTTGACGAAGAAGTGGCTGCTGGTGAGGAGTATTGCGAGCCACCTGCAGCAGAAGAGGTGATTGCACAAACAAGTAATCAATCGTAATGGCCATGTGTAGAATACACACAATGACGGCGACAGGGAACCCGAAGACGTTCGGTAATAACGGCCAGTGTCCGGCCTGCCGAGCCTGCAAGCACCCCCACATGTTTCGTACGAGTGATGAGCCTGATATCTACCGTTGCAGTGATTGCGTCTATGCGACGCGTAATAAACCGCTGCAAGAAACGTGGTACCTAAACGGAAAGGGAAAATGGCAGCCGGACAATGAGGCCGCAGAAGCAGCAGCAGCGGTTGAGCAGACGAAGCAATAGGGTATTACGGTGCAAGATATTTATACACTCGACGCGGCAAAAGGGCGCACGGTGCTTGCCGGTAGGGTGATACTCGACGAATACGTGCGGGACGTCACAGATGCTCACTACATGCGCAAATTAGGGGCGTACGGTATCCAAGCTGATGCGTTTGCGACGATTGCCGACTACGGCACGAAGTATGTGCTGCTGCGCAAGCAGGCGAGCAGTGAGAGGCTATACAGCGCGTTCATTGATTGGGTGCAATATGGCGTACGCCGCAACTACGGTCACGGCGACCAAATATTTCTGCAACTGCGCTATATGCACCCGCGTCGCCAGCCGGCGCACCACCAACCGAAGAAAATGCCGCCGATAGGCGAAGTACAGCAAGTATTATTTTGAAAATAAATTACCACAATGGAAATAAGGAGTAGGGCGAGGGCAATAAAAGATATTGTCTACCGAGATAAAGAACAGCATGTAATCGTCGAACGGACATTTCAAGATGCGTTTGTGCTGCACGCTGGCGACCCCGTAGAACATTCAGTACCGTTTGTTGTTATTAAACCATCGCCGAATAACGTATGGGTTGGCATTGAAGACGCCGCGAAGCGGGCTGAGGTGACTGTTTCGCTGTCACATTATATCGTCAGTAAAATTGCGTTATGAACAATCCACCATTAAGCCGGCTTGATGAGCTGGTACGTCTTGCTGGAACTGATAAGGCGAGCGGGTACGAGCTGATACGGCTGCACACAACGTCGAATTGGGTACTAATAGTGCTTGCAGCGCTGTTTATACTGCCGCTAACTGGCTTCACACTGTGGGGCATCTTACGCGCTAGTATTGGGTTTGGTTTGGTTGGCACAATCGGGTTCACTGTGTACGAGATAACACTATTGCGCGACCTTTTGAAGCGAAATATACAGTACGGCAGCAAGGTTAAATAGTTATGCACAGCCGGTACTTGTAAAATATACGCTGTAGTATAAATTAGAGATAACAAGTAAAAAGGGAGTATGACCGCTTTGAAGCTCAAGCGCTTATGGTCAGCCATCGTAGACCTATTTAGATATACGCCGGCTGATGGGGTAGAGTTAGCAGCGCGACGATGCAGTGCGTGTGGCCGGTTTAAGAGCGTTGGCCATTACTGTACATGTACTGAATGAACTGAACAAATCGTATTACGGACGGTGTGGGTCGGTAGCGGGCAGTGAACCGCAACTGCTGGAAGGCAGGTGGGGTGAAGGCGGCGTGTTCAAAGCCGATGTAGCTCATCTAGGCGGCCGCCCAACACATCATGGTGTGCTTACAAAACGACCCTATTAGCTGAAGTACAGGCTTACCCGCAAGGTAAATATAGGGAGGGTGAACCAAGTGTTTTAGTAAGTCCCGCATGTCAAACCATGCCCGACCCACACCGTCCGTAATATAAAAACAATTAAATGACAGAACGACGCATTATTTTAGGGCAAGAGGTGGTCGAGTGTGAATGTGGTGTATGGCGGCTACCATGCTTACCGTGTTGGAACGAAACGAGCCGCCCACAAATAACAGTTGAGGCGATGGCACAAGCATCACAGGCATTTAGAAACTTTGGATACCAGATTGCTAAAGCATTAAGATTAGTCAAATGATAAAACAGAATGGACTGCGTAGCATTATTCACCGGATAGCGTCGAATATTGCGTACAAGGCGTTACCGAAGCCAAAAGGTGAGGTGATAAAAGGCAGCGACGCACGTGGGGTGATATACAAGTGGGAGCAAAAGGCAGAAGGTCTACGGTCACGCGCTAGTGATATTCAAGAAACGCGCACCATGATTGATACCCGACTGATTAGTATCAAAAACGAGATAGCGCAAGCGATTGAAACGAAAAAAGAAGCTACCAAGTCGTACCATTCTGTTAAAACGAAGAAAGCAAAGGAGCGTTGGGCGCGGCGCATTGTGTCGTCACATAATCTTTTGACGTACTTGCAGCAGTCGCAAGTGACGTTGCGGCATAATATCGACCGCGCTGAAGTGGCCATTGAAGACTGCCGCACGTTCGCGCAGCTAATACAGGCGAAAGCGCGTGACGCAGAAATTTACTACCGGCTGAATGGTGAAATACGGCTGATTGGTTCAGCGATGGCGCTTGCTGAAACAGTTGATTTGAAAGCACAGGAATATGAACGTGACTTTGAGGTGGGCGCAGAGCAGACAGAGGATTTTATCAACGCCGCTATTTCTAAAGACCCAATTACAGCGGCAGAAGCTATATTAGGGGGTAAATAATATGAGTAGAGAAATCAAATTTAGAGCTTGGATTTTTGATGAAGATACAAGTAAATACGAGATGTGTTATGACCTCGCTTTTGAAGAATACGAGCCGATAAATGACCAATTATCAGGTGTAGACCATCTAATGCAATTCACCGGCCTACTTGATAAGAACGGCATTGAGATTTACGAGGGGGATATCGTGAATGTTTTATTGCCAAACAAATCCCACGAAATAATGACCGTTAAATGGTACGAGTTGGGAATGTATTGGGCGCTTAAGACCACAAAAATAAAATACTACAATGCTCTTGGCGCGTTTTCTTCTGAAGAATTGGAGGTTATGGGCAACGTCTATAATAACCCTGAATTAGTAGAAGATAATAGGCTGCACAATAGTTTTGTGTGCCAAGAGTGCGGTCTAGAACAACTAATCACATCTGCGACAAAACATAATATGTGTCCTGAATGTAGGCAGTTAATAAAACAATTAGTAGTGTACTTACACACTGGAATAATATGAGCAAACAAGAACCAACTGAAGCGTGTGCAGCCTGTTTAGTGGGTATCGTAGCAATACCACTTTTAATTGTTGTGACGGCTGGAATGGTGTTGTTAGATGGCGTTCTGGTACGTATTTTATGGGACTGGTTTATTGTCACCACATTCGGCGCAGCACCGCTGTCACTCGCACAGGCAATCGGGTTGAGCGTGTTTGTGTCGTACATGCTAATACCGTCGTTTAGTGATGATAGCGGCACCACGAAGCATGTTGTTCGCTACCTATCGAAAACGGCAATTATAATGCTCATTGCGTTTGTTGTTCACCAGTATATATAAGTAAAAACAGGTATGAAAAAAGGCACCGAAATAAAACTAGCTTTAACAGGCCACGCAGTGATTGCCGTCGCCGCTTGCGATAACGTCATTTACGACGTTGCAAAAGACCTGATTAACGAAGAGGCGAAATACATGCGGACATTTGCCGCACTAATTAAAAACCCCGAACGAGCCGACCAAATAAAACAACAACAGACCACGCTAAAAGCAAACATAATAGTCATGCAAGACCACTTAGAATGGGTGATTAAGCTGAAAAAGTCCTACATTAGCGCGCAACTGAAAGAAGAAAATGACGTACCTTTTTAGTCGATGACAAAAGCTACCGGCAGACTATGCCACACCTCGACACATCGGGGCAAGCGCGTCTTAATTAAGCTGCACGACGGTACGAAGTTTCTTGACCGGTTCTACGATAAGCGAAGCGGGTGCGTAATCTTGAAGTACAGCGGTAAAATAAAAATTAAAAACTTGAAACTAATGACACTATTTAGGGGCGCATTGACGCCAATCAGTCCAAAAGACGCAAAAAAACTTGTGAAGCAATTTAACAATGGCGACCAAAGTGTGATGGTGATTGAGGTGAACGGCCACTACTACGACGCAACAGGTAATTCGCCGCAAGACATATTCAAAGCGCTGAAACGCATCATTGTTGGTGACGAATAGTGCGACTGTCATGCGAACGTAATACAATCAAGGCGTGGGAGTAAGGCCATGCGGAAAGTTGAAGTACGCGTGGTTTGGGTCAGCGATAGTGATGCTGTAGCCTGCAACGGGCGGTTTCGACTGCTGTTTGCTGCGGATTGTTCGCAGGGTTATGCCATCATTGTCGATAAGTGGCAGGGGACGCAACACACCGTCACCACGCCGCTTGCGCAAGCCGAAGCGTACCACAAGAAGGTGTACCGTGAATTCTGCGCGATGCTTCAGGGTCAACGGGCTGTACCGAACATGTACCCACTTGAAGGTGCCTGTTGGCACATTGAAGGTGCCGACGCCCAACAAGCGCCGGCGCTGCAAGTGGTCACGCCGTCTGCCGAAAGGAAAGGGGAAATGAACGGCGACACTGACGACCGTGATGCCGATGAACCGACACCCGACGTTTGGGAAGACGGTCGAGGCAACTTCTGCGCAACGATTGACTGCTGCGGCGTTCTGCGGCAGTTTACTCTGACAGCTACCGACGCACTGCAGGCCACTATCGAGGCGTGCCGGCTGCAGCGGGGAATGAGTAGCTGCCACCTGATTTGAAGGGAGGTGGTCACAATCTTGCGCTGAATGAGTGGCGAACATTCAGCAAAGGTCAGGGCTAATCACCCTGATAGCCTCGTACCCCTCACGCTGCGTGCGGCGTGGGGGTTTCTTGTTGCATAAAATATACGGTATAGTATAATTTAGGTAGTTAAAAATATACTGTAATGGCAAAACCACAAGACATACTAAACAACAAGCGTTGGCAGACGTTATCAGATGCCGCAGAGTACGTGCGCGTCGCAACCAACACAACCGTCAATTTGAATGGTGATTACTTGCGGGTGCTTATCAACTGTAATTCGATACCAGAAAAGTACCGCATGAAAGTCAATTTTGGTAAGAAGTCGCTATGGCTCGTTGATGTGCAGTACCTAAATCGGCGCTTCAACGGCAAAAAAGGTAAGTGGTTTAAGGAAAACAAGTAACAGGCATTATGGAAAGTGCAGAAGAGCAGAAGGCAGGACAGACGTTCAAAGAGGTCGTTTTGGGCGAGCTGAAGCAGTATACGAAAGATACTGAAGCGGCAAATAAGTCGTTTGTGAATATTGCCGGTAGGGTGCGCAATATAATGTTCGCGCTGCAGTTTGACCGGCGTACCGGACTGTCACCCCTCACCGGCGGCACAATATCGCGCAAGCAGCTCATGCGAAACATTACCGACGCCGCTGACGAGCTAGAAGACATGATACGTAGTGTAGTGCTGTAGTGAACGGCGCAGGTTTTTCAATAGTGTTCTGGCTGGCCGTACTGTTATTGATTGTATGGGTGCTGACACTATTCACAAAGCCGCCGTCTGGTTGGAATTAATAAATTACCACAATGAAAAATGATAATATGACAAACGTATTTTCCCGCGCAATTCACAGCGCCCGTGAATGGAACTGGTTTATTGGTACAGAAAATATGACCCGCATCGAACGTGAGCGACGCAGTAACGCGGTAATGCAGATTGTGCCACTGCTTGTTGGTGCAATGTGGATTGCTTTTACTTTATGGCTAATGCCGGCACCAGTTAGCTACGTGCTATCGTTTGGCGTCGCGGTATTTGCTAGTCTGATGACCTTAGAATTTTACGAAAGTAATAAATAACCATGCTTACCGAACTGTGGCTTGAATTTGGTGTCAGAAAGGACGATGGCAGTATACACATACCACACTGGAATAACGACGGCGTACCAGAACGCCTACCGTATTTTCTAACAAACTACTTTGCTGCGTGTCGCGAAGTGAACAAGGCAAACGGAATGGGTTTTTACTTTAGGTGGCAGACAGATAGTGAATTCCATTACCTGCCTATTGGATTTAGTGAAGTTGATGAAGAATTGAACGACAAGCTAAAACAACTGCTGCACGAATATACAAGATGCATGCGCCGTCACGGTAGTTGGTAGTAATTTAACAAAACGCAACCTTTTAGTGATTGACGCCGACGCTATTGAATTAATGTCGCTGCACAATGACCCGCGCAAGTGTCGCGGTATATCAGACGAGTTAGTATCTGCGGCCATTAGAAAAATTTCACAACAAGTAAATTAAGACCATGCCTGAATTGACAGCGGACGCAATCGAAGCGCCACAACCAAAAAAAGAAACTGACGAAGTAGAAACAGGGGTAGCAAAACTGACATCACCAGTAGTCATTAGGGCAAGTGTTGGTAATGATGCCGGCGATGAAGTATCTATTGCCGTCACGTTGCCAAAGCATGCACAGTACGATAGCTACACCATGCATGAAGTGTTGATGCAGTCGCTAATGAACATTCACGCGGCGCTGACGGTTAGTGATAGCGAGTAAGGTATGATTAGGCCACATAAAGGGCAATAAAACGATATATGGGTAAAGGTGTAATGCCATTGACGCGCAGCGACCTAAACGCAATTGCGATGCGGTTTAACGGTGCAGAGTACGGCGAAATTGCGCGCAGTATCGGTCGGCCAGAATGTACGCTGCGTGTTCAGTTTTCAAAGAATGGCCGGTTGCACAAGCCGTACCAAGAATACGTAGACGCGCAGCGTGAAGAGGTCAAGCGACAGAATATGCCGTTTATTATCAACAAGTACCGGCGGGCGCTTGAAGTTGTTGCAGTTATTCAGGAATTTGCCGACCGTGATAGTACACGCCTGAAGGCGGCGCAGACTATTATCGAATTAATTGCACCGGAATTAGGCAAGCAGACAACTAACAACATTTTGAACAGCGTTAATGTCCAAAACAGCAATACAATCACCCCCGCCGGTATCCTTTCCGTACTCGCATCAGCTATTAAGGTTGAACAACTGGCAAAAGTTGGAACTGCTGAAGGCGGTGCGAACGTACCACCTGCAGAGGTTTCACAGCCTGACGCTATCAGCGAGCCAGCTACTAGCGAGTGATTACATTCTTGAAGCGGCGGTATTTGGCGGCCTAGAAATACCGATAATGTTTTGCCGACAGTCCGGCAAGACTGAAACCATCGTACGCACCGTTGAGGTGCTTTTGATTTACTTCTGTGCCATGTTTGGCCGGCCAATACGTATTGGTATCTTTGCACCGCAGCGTGAGCAGGCAAAAACCGACTTTGACCGGTTAAAAAAAGCACTTGAACGTCCAGTAGTGATGAATGAATTCGGATTGACCTTTCCCGAAAGCAACCAAACAACACTGAACGTGTTCTGCCGCAATGCTAATGGTGAAAGCGAAGAAAACGGGTATTGTTACGTATTCCCAATTACTGCCAACAGCCACCCTGAAAGCAAGACGCTCGATATGGCGATTTATGAAGAGGCGCAGAAAATAGACGACGAAGAACGGGAAAACAAAGTTGACCCAATGCTTGCATCAACCAATGGAGCAAAGATATTTGTCGGCACTGAAGGCTATAAAATGCGGTATTTCTTACGCTTAATGGACGAGGCAGAGGCCAGCGGCGGGCGATACGTCAAGGCGGATTATCACCAAATAATTCTTGAAAAGCGGTCTTTGTACCGCGCAACAGGTGATGAAAAGCATCTGAACTACGAAAAGTACATGGCCAAAGAGATTAAAAAGGGTGAAGACCGGCCAAGCTTCAAGGTGCAGTACGCGCTAATACGGCAAAGTGAGATTGGCACATTCGCCAATCGCGGCATGTTGCGCAATATATTCGTCAATGAACCGTTTTACTATGATGGTAAAGTTGGCCGGCACCTTGTCGGTATCGACTATGCAAAATCGACTGACAAGACCGTTGCGAGCATTGGACGGATTGTGCGACGCACTAAAACCGACGAGAACGGCAATGAAGTAGTGTACGAAGCACTGCAGTTTATTAACGCACTAGAGTTTCGCGGCACAGATTACGACGACCAAATTGAACAAATTATAGACACGTTAGAGAAGTTTGAAGTTGAGGGCATCGCTAATGATAGCACCGGCGTCGGCGACCCTGTTGTTGACTTTTTGGTTAAAAAAACCCACATCAGACCAATCTATCGGGTAGCATTTACGCTCAAGAGCAAAGATATTATGTACCGGTTGCTTGAAAAGATGATACGAAACGGCACATTTTTACTGCCTGACCCCGAAAGTGACAAGCTAAACGAGGCTGAAAAAAGGGTAATGACGACATTAATTAGTGAGGTGCTAGAATTAGAAGTAGAATACAAAGGACAAAACGAGCAGTTTCGCAGCGTAAGCCACCCCGATAAAGACGGCGCACATGACGACTATCCTGACAGTTTGGCGCTTCTGGTCTACGCTTACGACAAGCTATATGGCCACCGAACACGATTATATGAAAGTAATACCCTAAACTAAAATGCTTAGTTTAAGTGAAAAAGAGCTAACACAAAATATCACCCCTGACGCAGCGCCGTCATACCTATTGCCAGAAGAGAAACCACGTTGGCACCGGTTCAAAACGTACGATAACTTGCTAATGGGGAACCATGAGCGCGTTTTTCTTACTGGACTATCGGCAAAGGAGCGCAAACAGTTTACCCGCTACATTATTGCCAACTTCTGCCGGTTTATCAGTAAAATTTCTGCTGACTTTTTATTTGGTGAACATATTGTTGTTGAAACAGCCGATAAAGAGAATTCAGCGGCGCAAGCGCAGCTTGATTTGATTGTGCGCGGCGACCTCATGCAGCAGCGCAAGGGCATTAACGAACTTGGACACCAAACAGCATTTGTTGGGTCTGCCTACGGCAATACATACTGGCAGGTTATTAAAGAAGATGACGACGAGTTGGGGCGGCTGACGTATCTTTCACCGATGCGCTGCTTTCCAATTGCAAGCAAAAATAACGCTGACCGCATCGAAAAGTACCTGACGTATCAGCCAATGAGCGCCGGCCAGAAAGATTACGTGCTTATCACCGAACACCGCATGGGCGAGAATGAATACACATTGTACGAGGTCACAAAAGAGGGTGAGCGGGTTCGAGTAGAACTGAACGAATTGCCGGAAACAGCAACGCTAATCAATATCGAGCCAACCAAGCTGAAGAGCTTTGATATTATCAGCATACCCAATATCAAAGACCGACCCGACACTGTTGAAGGCACGAGCGACTACGTTGACATTATGGATTTGCAGGCGGAAATTAACCGTCGCATTAGTCAGTCAAGCGGTGTATTTGATAAGCACTTTAACCCCAAAATGTCGGTACCCGCCGGCGTGCTTGATAAAGATGGTAGGGTGCGCAAAGACAACTTTGAACTTATTGAAAGCACGTCTGAAGACGGTAAATTAATTACGCCACAGTACATTACATTCGATAGCCACATGAAAGAGGCGGTTGAATGGGTTGAAAAGGTTATTAATCTGTTGTATCTGCTTTCTGAAACATCAAACACCGCCGCTGGCGACGACCAGAAAGGGGGGGTTGAGGCGTTTGAAACCCTACGTATGCGCATGATGCGTACCCTCGCAAAGATTAACCGCAAGCGTACGTTCTTTGAACCGGCAGTGCGCGCTGCTATCACTACCTGTTTTACTATTGCCGGAAAGGAAGCGCCAGAATTTACGGTGCAGTGGCAAGATGGCATACCGGTTTCAGATGAAGACGCTGCCAAGAAAGATGCCGACTTGCATGCTTCAGGAGCGATGAGCTTAGAAAAATTGGTACGCCGTCGCCCCGACATGGCAGAGGCTTCAGAAGAAGACATCATGGCCGAGGTCGAGCGCATACGTAAAGACCAAGAACCAGTTTCACCGGCACCGACAATAAACGTGTAATTTTATGCCAGATACACCGCCGTCATTCGTTGACCCCGAAAAAGACGAGCAGGTGCCACGTGTGCAGAAGATGTACCGTGCAGCGATAGCGGCACTTGCGGCGATATTTACCGGCGTTTCGGCTCGCTCAATAAATAGGGGGCAAGCACAGCGTCAGGCTGTTTTAATTGCCGCGGAACTTGAACGCGCCACCCGTACATGGATTAGTGAAGCGGTTGTTGAATGGTACAAAGAGGGTTTATACGTTTCAATTGCCACCATTGTTAATTCAGGTGCCAAGATGAAGTATTTAGGCTTCAGCCCGACTGACCGCATCATGCTACAAAACCTTGCAGATAGCATCTGGCTCGACTTTGGGCGCGGCATAAGTGGCGTTCGCAGCTCCGCACTTAGTGCATTAACCGACGCTGAACGTGTCGCGTTGCAGCAGCAGTTGGCGCGCGGCATTGGCACCGGCCAAACATTACGTGAATTACGCGCAGCGCTTGAAGAAACATTTCGCCAACGTGGTTTCACTGCACTTATTGACCGAGGTGGCCGGCGCTGGTCACTTGATGTGTATTCAGACATGCTGGCACGCACCAAGCGTACACAGGTCGCTAATACCGCCGTGCAAACACGCATGGCAGAAAACAATGAAGATTTAACCGTAGTCAGCTCACATAACAGCAAACACGAGCTATGTAGAACGTGGGAAGGGCGCGTATTATCCATCAGCGGAAAAACCAAAGGCATACCGAGCGTGTCATTTGCTACCGCGTCGGGATTGTTTCACCCCAACTGCCAACACCGATTATATCCATACGTTGAGGGTGTTTCTGGTCGCCCGACGTACCAGTTTACCGAGCAGGCGCAGGCCAGTCAGTATTTCAAGCAGGGCGTACGCCTGAAAGGGAGTGTTGAGGATTGGGCGCGCGGCGGGGTGTACGACCAAGCGCACCGACGGGCAATTACCGCAAAAGACACGACAAGCGCCGAGATTATACGGCAACTAGCGCCGAAATATCAGCAAGAACGGTTGATTAATCGTGAACAGAAAGCGACCGGATAGTTGACAGTATATTTTGTTGCCAACTATGATGTGGTTAATAGTACCCTGCACACTTGGGTTAATAGTGAAGTAACTAACGCAACTGTATGGCTGAAGAAAACACACCAGCAACCCCACCCGAAGAACCGAAAAAGGGCGCTGAAACGCCGCCCGAACCAAAGGGCGACGGTGATGGTGTCGGCGACGGTGCTGGTAAGGGTGATGATGGCGCGGGCGCAAGCCAACCATCTGCGATTGATGGTTTATCGCATGAAGAGCTGTTAAAAAACCCGCACTATGCGGGTCTGCACAAGGAGCTTGAAGAGGCTCGCAAGCAGAAAAGACAGCTTGAAACAGGTCGTAACGCCGAAGAGCAGAAGAAGCTCGAAGAGGCGGGCAAATTCCAAGACCTGTACAATGTGGCAAAACCAAAAGCAGAACGTGCCGAAAAGTTAGAAGAGAAGGTTCAGAACATACTAGATGCGCGTATTGCACAAATACCCGAAGATAAGCGCTCATTAATTCCGAGCAGCTTAGCACCTGAAGACCAACTTGAATACATTGAAACCAATGCCGCGCTACTGTTTGGCTCGTCAGAGCAAGACAAGGGTGCCGGCAAGGTAGGTGCGCCAAATAACCCCGCCACTGACACGGGGGCAGACGGTGACAGCAAGTATTCATTCACTGGTAGTCAGGTCAACGACCCGAAGTTTTATCACGACCATCGTGACGAAATTATGCAGGCGCAGGCAGATGGTAAGGTTGACTGGAGTAAATAAATAGTTAGAAAAATATGTCCACAAACACAATCAATGTTGATGACGTCGCTTCAGCAATTCCGGCCGGCTTAGTTGCCGCCGAAGTTGTCGAGGTCATTCACAATTCAGCGGTTCTTGGTAACTTAGTGAACCGCGACGCCAGCCGCACTGTTGCTCGTGCTGGTGATGTTGTTACCATTCCCCGACGTGGTTTGCTAGAGCGAAAGAACAAAGCTAAAGACAGCACTGTTACTAAACAGGTGCCATCTGATAGCGGCGTGCAGGTCGCGCTCGACAAACATCAGGAAGTTACCTTCTTGGTTGAAGATGTTGCCCGCATGAAGGCAGAGCCGGATTATTACATGGGGTATCTACGTGACGCGGTTGCGGTTCTTGCCGCCGGCCTCGACTTGGATATTTTGAACATGTATACCGACCTTACGTATGAGGTTGGTACAGCCGGTGTAGACGCCACTCCTGACATCATTGTTGATGCTCGTAAAGAGCTGTTGACCAATGGTAAGGTGTTGGCACAGGTTCAGCCGAAGTATTACGTAATGAGCTACAAAGACGAAGCTGCTTTGCTCAAGACCGAGAAGTTTACTTCTGCTGAAAAGATTGGTGATGACGGCACCGCGTTACGCGAAGCGTCACTTGGCCGACGTTACGGTGTGAACCTAATCGCTCACAGCCAAGTTGATACGTCTGGAACCTCACCAATCAGCACGCATGGTGTTCTTTTCACTCCTGATGCGTTCGCGCTCGTAACACGCCCGATGCCTACTGACGGCAACGGTTTGGGTGTTCGTCAGGAAATCGCCATTGCTAACGGTATTGCCATGCGCATTACTCGCAGCTATGACACCGACTACCTTGCTTTGAAGACAACTGTTGACCTGTTATACGGGGTCAAGGTTCGTCAGCCTGAACTGGCCGTTGAGGTTCTTACCTAATCGGAACAGACAGCAGGAAAAGGGCGGCGCTCATGCGCCGTCTTTTTCTATTGGTAAAATATACGGCATAGTATAAAATAAGGTAATGAGAGTTGAACTAATTGCACCACACGACCACGCCAACGGTTTCGGCACCATGCGTGATGACCTCGTACGCGAACTGCAGACACTTGGTGTCCACATCGGGCGCAATATCAGTGTGCCGCACGTTAGTCTTGTTATGGGTGTACCAAACAGCTTGAAAGCGGCAGCGACGCCAAACACTGTGCTTTTCACAATGTTCGAGAGTGAAAAGATACCACCTACGTATGTTGAATGGTGCCAAAAAGCAAAGATTGTTGTAGTGCCGACGCGCTGGTGCAAGAGAGTGTTCGACGCTGAAGCTAAAATTAATAGCGTTGTGGTGCCGCTAGGAGTGGATACCAGCATATTTACGTACCGCGAACGCGCTGCTAACGCCGTTTTTACGGTGCTAAATTACAATGCGTTTACGTATCGTAAGGGTTTTTGGTCACTACTTGGGGCATGGGAACGGTCACTAGGTGGCCGGAAAGATGCGCAGCTCATTTTGAAGTACGCCGGCGATAATAATGTGACGAGCATGGCAGAGTACGACAATATTCACGTCTTGAAGGGTAAGTACACGCGCGGTCAGCTCGCATCGTTGTTATATCTAGCTGACGCGTTTGTATTCCCGTCGATGGGCGAGGGGTTTGGATTGCCGCCGATTGAGGCTGCTGCTACCGGTCTGCGGCCAATCATACCCGACGCATCTGGTATGAGTGAATTCGCAAACGAAATTGGCAATATTGTTGCGACTACGACGCCGGTAGTCGCAAAGTACGAAAGCTTTGCGCGTTCGCAGGTAGACTTAGGGCATTACCTGCCAGTTGATAAAGAGGATTTAGCACGAGTGCTAACAGAAGAGTACGCGCGCTGGAAAGATAACCCCGTCACTATGAGCAATCTGCATGTTTCAAAGGTGGTACAAGAGAAATACGACATTCGACGTACTGCAAAACAACTACTAACTGTACTGCAAGATGCTGCTAATTAACCCAACCGGCAGAATTGTCGAGGTAGATAAAAATCGGGCAAATGAACTGTTACAAGCTGGTTTTAAGCCGTTTGACACAGAACCGTTGCACAATGAAAACGTATTTGTGCCAGCAGTATCAGAAGACGGCACCATAAACGTCAAAATTGTTGCTCCGGTCAATGCTATTGATGGTTATGGTCATTCAGCAGAAACGATGATGCTGGCGCTACGCGAACTTGGTGTAAACGCAAAAATGCACTGCCACGACCATATAATAACCACGTTTAGCAAGAAAGAGGCGCTGAAACACCACACTATTAAAGACTTTGAATTGATTGTGGTCTACCACTTACCGATGACGTGTAAATTTTACGCGACGCCGCGCAACCGTCTTATTGGATTTACGATGTGGGAAACAGACACGCCGCCGCCACTATGGGCGCAGACACTTAATGAGAACACTGACCGCGTATTTGTGCCGGCAGAGTGGAACGCCCGTACATTTAAGCGCGCCGGACTACACGCACAGTGCGACGTCATACCACTTGGCATTGATTTATCCACATACAAATATATTGAGCGACCAAAGCGTGAAACATTTACATTTCTTACTGTTGCCGCAATGGACAACCGCAAGAACCCGCAGGCGGTAATTAGGGGATTTGTCGAAGCGTTTCAGGGTGTCGATAACGTGCGACTTGTGATTAAGACCCGACGCGGACATTGGCGCTATGACCTCGACGAACAGAAGATTATCGACGGCGACGAACGTATTAAACTAATTGATGACGACATACAGCGCGAAGAGTTAATGCAGTTGTATACTGACGCCGACTGTTTCGTATTCCCAAGTCGCGGCGAAGGTTTTGGCCTGCCACCCCGTGAAGCAATGTCAACTGGCCTGCCGGTCATTGTTACAAACTGGTCGGCGCTTGAGGACATTGCCAAAGAAGATATTGCGTACCCGCTCAAAGTGCGCGCAGTTGTACCGGCTGAATATCCAAGTTGGGAGCGGTTCGGCACAAAAAGTCTTGGCAAGTGGGCGGAACCTGACCAAGAACACTTGGTTGAATTGATGCAGCACGTATACCACAATCAAGAAGAGGCGCGCGCAAGAGGTATTGCCGCCAGTAAGTTTGTGCAGCGGGCGTATCACCCGCACGTCGGCGCACAGAAGATTATCGACATTATAAGGAGTAATTACATCTAATGCACACAAACACCAAGACACGCACCCGCATTGCGCTTAATATGCTTGTTTCTGGTCAACAACCAGAACCGTACTTGAAATATGCGCTGCTATCCGCACAAGCAATCTGTGACGAGCTAATTTTGATTAACACTGAACCAGAAGGAAAGCCAAACAAAAACATCGAGGCTATCACCGAGTTTGAAGACGAGATAACCGCTGACCTAACCATTCTGCAGCTACCAATTAAAGACGAAAGTGAATTTAATTTTGGTGACGCGCGGCAGTTTGCACTTGAGCATACCCCACACGAATACGTCTTGCGGCTTGACGCTGATGAAGTGTTGCATGACCAGTTTATAGATTTTGTTGCCACCATTAAAAAAGAATTAGCGGGCGGTGCGACTATCATGGCCGGTTTCGACCATTTTATGATTGACATGCATCACGTGCAGCAACTTGATGATGCAAAGCTTGTTATATTTCCCACAAAGAAATCACATTGGTCGGGCGCAACACATGAAGGGGTAATAGTTGAAGAAGATGTGGTGCGTATCCATGCTGACATGCCGGCATTTGCGCACTACGGTTACTGTAAGCCGCAGAAGGACGTATACCAGCGTTGGCAGCGGTATGTCGAAATGGAGGGGCGACCAGAATGGTACAAAGGCCAGAACCCCGACACCATCGTTGAAGACCGTAAAAAAGTAGCAGTGCCGTTTACTGGCAGCCACCCGTCATTCATTGCCGAGTACGCTGCAGTACAGCCGGTGTTGATTAATGACGACGACACTATTCGCGTCGCCAAAGAAGAAAAGGACAGCGCACAGCACCGCGTCGGTCTGTTTCTAACCAGCACCAACAACTGTATTGGCATGATTGCAACCATAGAAAGCTTATGGGCTAACCGAGGGTATGACTTTGAGCCACTTGACCTACTTGTGGTACTTGGGGCGCATGATGCCAATAGTATGCGTTGGCTTGAAAAGCACGCAGTGCCGTACGTTGTTGAAACGCGCTCACTAGCGTTTGCGCTCAACGCCGGAATTGAGCATTTTTTGCAAGATGGTCGTTACTTATGGATTGGTTGGCTACACGATGACATGACATTTCCGCAACCTAACTGGATTTGGCAGCTTATCGGGTACATGAACGAAAATAGCGACGTCAAAAAGGTAGCACCAAGTAACGTGTACGAAGACCAGCGCGATGCCGATGGTAACTTTCAGACCCGCGCCGGCAACGCGTGTCCGTGGATAGTACACCGTAACGTATTTGAGCTTATCGGCCTATTCAACGAGAATTTTCGCGGCATTGGCGGGTATGAAGATTGGGAGTTAAACCATCGCATCATCAAGCAGGGGTGGCGTGTAATGATTGTTGGCGCTAGTTTTGTTGACCACCAAACAATGGGCTACCGCAAAAATATCGACACAACTGCCGACCAGATATTTAATGCACAACTGTATCAATCAATCACCGGCACCGATAAGCCGCCCGTATAATGCGTGTCGCTATGTTTACAACATGGCGGGTCGCATGCGGTATTTCCGAGTACAGCATGAACCTTGTTGAAGCGCTGCGCTCACTTGGTCACGACGTGCGGGTATTCACTAACTTTGCAAATGGTAATCATGCGCCGGTGTATGGTGACGACCTGCCAGACTATGTTGAACCGGCGTTTGCTGTTGAGGTATGGCAGGAGTATGGCGGGCAAACAGCGCAAATATTGCGCGACATTGACGCAGATGTTTTACATATTCAGTTTCAAGGTTCGCTATACCCACAGCCATATATCGAACAATTACTGCAAATAGCAAAAAGTAGGGGCATCACTACGGTTGTCACCTTTCACGACAACGCTATTTGGCACGGGTACAACTTTGCTAATATCGACGTTGCTATTGCGCACCGGCTCGACATACTGCACCAGCCGTGTCGCCGCGTGCTGTTGCCGATGGGTCTGCCGTACAAGAAGCCAAGCTTTGTTGGTTTTGGTCTTGGCCGTAATCGTACCGACCTCATTGCGCCGCAACTTGATGAAATCGGTTTTGACTATACTATGCTAAATTGGCAACGCTGGATTACACAAGCAGAGCTGCTAAATGAATTACGTTCACACGACGGCACAATATTGTTTTATGATGAGGTAGGGTGTGCCGGTAGCAGTAGCGCTGCACGTATCGCTATCGCTGCGCGTCGGCCACTATTCCTGAACAAAGTCACATGGTTTAACGAGTTAATGCAGAACACGCCGCCAAACGTCTTTTTCTACGACAACCCAAAACACCTGCAAGATATGGTAAAAGGCATGTTCAGTAATGACTTTATAGATAGTACAAATTGGCAAAAAGTAGCTGAAGGGCATGTGGACAACGCTTATAAATCCAACGGGTAGGGTGGTTGAAGTGGCAGACCACCGCGTAAAAGAGCTTCTGAACAAGGGGTTTCGACCATTCGACGCCACTGTTGGCCTACAAGAGAGTGATATATCATTTGTACTTGAAGACCTGCGGCAATCTGGTTGCGACGTAAGCAAGTTGCGCAGATAGGTCTATAATAAACATAAAATACGACACCAATGGCAACATTAAACGCAATACACGGACACCCGCAACAGAATAGTTATTTAAGCATTGCTGAAGCTGATGCCTACTTTGCCAGCCGCCTAAACAGTACCGACTTCACTGGTGCGAGTGAGGCAAATAAAACTGCCGCATTAATTGAGGCGACTAGCCGTATTGATGCGCACCGGTTCGTCGGTACGCGCATGTTCCGTAATCAAGCGCTTGATTTTCCGCGCCAGTTTGAAAGCAACGAGCTTGGAGTGCGTAGCGGAACCGCACAAACGTCAGATACCACGTACGTAACTGATAGCAACCTGTCGAGCGCTGCAGACATGTACTTTGACGACTACTTTAATTATTGGGCGGTGATGCTAACCAGCGGCAACCTACAGTATCAGTTGTTTTTGGTCACTGATTTTGACCAGTCAGACGGAAAAGTAACCGCCGCATTTGGTACCGCTCCGAGTATTGGCAGCTCATTTACGCTAGTGCCGCCACCCCCAAAGGCAATACGCGATGCGGTATGTGAAGAGGCGATTGCCCTGATTGGTGGCGACGTTGAAGATGTTGACCCGAAAGTTAAGGCGTTTGCCGTTGGCAACTACAGCGAAACACGTACGACGTCAGGTGACTACAAACCAACCCTATCGTCAAAGGCGCGCGCTATGATTGATGAATATATATCACGAACAGGAGTGATTGACTGATGGGTATTCAAGCAACATTCAACCAGTCAGCGACCATTACCACAAAAGGGTCACTTAACCTGTATGGTGAACACGCTTCCGGTGCAACAGTGACGGTAAAATGTCGTTTTGAAGATGGTTTTTCACTCGACGAAGACCGTTCAATCACCTTTTCTGGTCGCACAGAAGAAGAAGTGACAGTTGATGCACGTGCGTTTGTACCTGCGGCAACGGCGGTGAACACAGAAGATACATTTACTATCGACAGTCAGGCATACCGTGTTGTAAAAATACGGGTGCGCCGGTTGCGAAAAGGTAACATTCACCACAAAGAA